>ENA-OZEJ01000191-OZEJ01000191.1-human-gut-metagenome-genome-assembly--contig:-NODE-191-length-21855-cov-5.505963_pt1 | contig 21855 bp, 26 predicted proteins | sample MGYA00245067_ERZ653607 | MGnify/ENA primary metagenome ERZ653607 (study PRJEB26926, sample SAMN06164999) | human gut metagenome | biome: ENVO:00009003; feature: ENVO:2100002; material: ENVO:00002003...
TTATGCTTACTAATCCGTCTAAATATGCCGCAGCATTTATTGTAGCCATACAAATACCACTAATTGCAGCAGACACACATACCATTTCACCAAGAGAAGTATACCCACTCGGATCAGAATAAGTAACAGGATTAGCATTAGCATAAAGATACTTATGTAAAGATATCGGGTCAAAAATGCTACCCGCATAGCTATCCTGCGAAATAAACCTACCTGTAGAAGTGTCCATATATCTCGCACGGAGATAGTACAACCCCGTAGTTTCATCAAACTGCTCGCCGCAATATTGAGATACTTTACATACTCAGTAACTCCGTCACTTCTATGTGTAGTCTTAGAAGTTCTGTTGCCCTCGTAGTCATAGGTATAGCTTTCCTCAGTAACAAGCACGCCATTCTGAACAGTAGCCCTTACAAGCTTGTTTTCAGAGTTATACTCATAAAGAGCAGACTGTGCAGAGCCAATCACACGAATGAGATTTCCATTTAAATCATACTCATAAGATGTTTCGGAATCTGAAACAAGCTGGTTAAGTGCATTATAAGTGTAAACAGTTTCTTCACCGTTTACAGTTTTCAAGATTCGGTCGTTAGTGCATCAGCAACGTTGATAAATCCAAACAAAAATCATAGTGATAAAGACTTTCTTGACACTATTCTGTTATAGTAATTTATATCTATTTTTCTTAGCAAATCAAGTGCAGCCTTTCGATAATTATTTTTATATGTTTGCAAGGTATAATTAACAACACCATCCCATATTATTTGAAATATCAACTCCTCTCTTGTACTAAATGTTTCTTTATTTTCCACACCATGAATATTAAGGTAATACACAATATAAGATTGTTTTTCAATGGCAATATATACTCCAAATGGGTCTGTAAATTTTTTGTCAAAATGCAGATGATGAAAAAACAAGTCATCAATTGTATATCCACAAGTACTAAGTTTTTTGTTGATTTCGTTAAAAATTTTATTATATTCATTTTGTTTAAATGATATCATTTTTCACTCACCCTACTGGTATTAAATACCCATTATCAATTAGCCATTGAAGTGTATTAGGAAGATTATATTGAATACCACCTCCACATGAATTGCCCCATGGAGCAATAATTGCAGCCTCTGCATCTACTATTGGCTTTATTACAATAAATTCCTGATATACTGAAGGATCAGTATTTGGGGGCAATGAAAGTTGAGACGATGATGCTCCTGGTTTAGTAACAAATGTACTAGTTTGCGTAATATTACCGTATCGTCCTATTCTATCACCAGGATTTAGAGTTACCACTTTTTCTGTTCCAGGAACAGCTCCATTATTGGGCGGATAATTTATTTCACCATTTCTTTTGTGCCAAGAATTTTGTCTATCCGACGCTGATGTAGTATTTGAACCATTAGTTGAATTTGATAGATATGATAAGCTTATAGTAGTAAACCCAGTAATCAAATAGAATAAGCAGAAAAGCCATGAATAAATTGCAATGTTCCACTGCCCGGCAGCTGCAGCATTCTGACCGTCTATATAACAACCATATGCAAGACTAAAATTAATCGAAACCGCCACACCTGCAATTATGCCATACGCAATAAATGTTGCGGCACAAATTCCAAAAAGAGCGCCAAAAATTACACCATTCAATATATTGGCTAAATTCTGCATATGGAATTGTCAAGAAATGTGCAGTCGGGGAATACCCAAAATCATGGATAGGCAGGAGTCAGACGGCGTGATGCGAGAGCTGCTTTGAAGTTCTTAATGCCACAGGTGGGAGGCCACCTGCATTGAAGCTGTTTATCCTTTGCGTATTGTAGTAGCCGAAGATGTATCGGAAGATAACAGTTTTGACTCCTTCATGCTTCATTCGGTATGTAGGTATCTGATACAGTTTTTCTTTTTTCAGTGTGGCAAAGAAGCTCTCCATACGGGCATTATCGTAGCAATGGGCAGTACCGCTAAGGCTCTGGATAAGCCCGTTTGTAACAAGTTCCCTGCGGAAGGCATAGCTTGTATACTGGCAGCCACGATCACTGTGAAGGACAGTTCCGTCTAGTCTGCCGTACTTCTCACGCAGCTGTTTTACGGTGTCTATACAGAGTTCCTTCTTCATGTTGTCACGCATTTCAAGAGCGACTATCTCACCGTTGTAGCAGTCGAGGATCGGCGATACATAGAGCTTTCCGTCAGCACACTGGACCTCGGTGATATCGGTAAGCAATTTCTTCAGTGGCTTGTCTGCACTGAAATTTCTTTTTATCAGATTCTCTCTGTTTTGAGTTCCGGTATTAGCCTTTGTGATACCGTGAGGTCTGCGGTGCCTGTGGATAAGCCCGGCTTCGCTCATAGTGCGGTATACCGTCCTGAGGCTGACGTGAGTGCCTTTCCGGGCAAGAGCTGCCTGCATCCTTCTGACACCGTAATTCTTATTGTCAGGATGCTCTGAAAGAATTCCCTGTATTTTGACCAGAAGAAGCTGCCTTGCACCGAGCTTGCCCTGATTTCTGAGCCAGCGATAATAGCCTGATTCGCTGATTTTCAGAAATCTGCATATTGCTTTCGCTCCGTACTTGTTACGGAACTCATTGACAAACAGGTGGCGCTCACTTGTCTTTACTTCTTCCGGTCTTTTGCGAAAAAACCGAGTGCGTCCTTGAGAATATCATTTGCTTTGCGAAGCTCGGCATTTTCACGCTCGAGCTCTGTAATACGCAGTTTTGCTTCGTCATCGGTCATCTGATACTTCTTAGCTTTGGCAGCGGCATTTCGCTTTGCACGCCAGTCTGAGAGTGTGTAATACTGGATTCCTAATTGCTGTGCAGCCTTTTTCAGTCCGATCTCATCCGAGAGCTTTAACGCTTCTTCTTTGAATTCTTTACTGTACTTCATAGTCGTTTTCCCTTTCTGGTTTTATCATTTATATTCTACCAGATTTTTGGGTGTTTGTCGACTGCTCTTTCAGTATAACACTTCATACTATAATCCAACTGTGCGTCACTAACTTTAATTTCTAACCAAAGATAGCAACATTTTCCAATAAATATTACCCAATCAAAGAAAAATATAATGATAGTATTCATTCAGATAAAATATCAAGCAAAGGCATATCCGATATTTTCCATTCACCTGTTTTGGTAAGTATCAATCTATCAGCTCTCTTTTCAGGAATATATAAATATTCAGAATCATTTTGAGTTAAGTAGATAACATCAGCTTCAATATGATTGCTATCTTCACTTATAACATCAATATAAACATCAAAATCCCATGCACCGGCACCCCCGCCTTCGGACAATCTTAAAAATAATTTGTCATCGGCAATTTTAATTTTAGGATACTCGCCATTTGTTAATTTTTCATAAATATATTCAGATGTTTCGTCGGTAAACATATCATTCAAAGTCTGAAGAAAATCCTTTTCGTTTATATAACCGCTTTCAGTAATCTCTGAATAATTATAAATATTATCCTTATAATAATTGCTTTTATCATTTGTATATTTGGTTTCGATCGATGATGCTGCAAGACTAAAAATGAAATCTTGTGCCATTAAATATTTATCAATTATTGGCTGTAGATTTTCTATATCATATGCTAAAAAAGTTCCTTGAAAAATATTTTTTTCAGCATCGAAAACGAAATGATATTTTCCGTTTTTTTCAATGCAACAATATTTTTTCAAATATACATTGAAACCGTCATTATCAAGAATACCATAAATAAATGGTTCACTTAAATTTTTAATAATGCCATTTTCATCTGCAAACTTGATACATTCAATATTCTGTCCAACTGCATTATATACAGTATAGTTGGGTATATTTATTATTTCATTGCTGTCTGAATCTACACATTCAAATGTATTTTCCACAATAAAATAAGGACTGATATTTAATTTATCAAAGAGTTCATTTCTTCCCAAAAAATTCTCCTGTGATTTAAGAGTAATAGAATCTAAAGTGTTTATCCCATCAGTTAGGATAACCGTATTAGTACCAGAGTTATATTCAAAAAAAAATTCATTTGTTACTTCTTTTTTATTATATTCCTGATTAGAAATATCCATTGTTGTTTTAGTGCTTTTTTCATTTGTTGATGACTATTTTTCAAACTCCTGGATTGACGTATTATCTGATGTGTTAATACTATTTTCAGTTGTTTTAGGTACATCATCGTCATCATGAGAAACGATATTCTGTTTATAATCTTTTATACCACATGCAGTAAACAACGATAAAATCATTAATATAATTATTGTTATTTTTTCACATGCTCACCTCATTTTTATAAATGTAATTCCTGCTGGATACGCTCCACCATCTCCCCATTCAGGTGCATCACCTCCACATATAAAACTTCTTGCATGATTAAGCTCATGCGCTATGGTATTTGCTAGTTCTTCTTCACTTGAAAAGGCTTCTGGTCCTAATTCTATAACATATGTATTATTAGCTCTTGTTCTTCCTGCAGCTTTTAATTCTGGATTAAACACTATTTTTATTTTTTGACCAGATCCTTTCAAATTAATACCAAATTTTTGTGCAACTTTATTTGCGTATAATTCTGGGTCTAATGCCATTTCATATGTTTTTTCCATTGGTTTTACAGGATTACCCAATCGATTTCTAGAAATAGAACCACTATTATCTGGCTTACTATATGTAGTATTTTTACGCATAGTAAACATACTTAACAGAGTCGCAAAACACGCAATCCAACCAATAATCCAAAGAGTTACTGAGGTAAAGTAATTATGATTTTGGTATGCCCTCATACTAGACGCAAGCGATTGCCAAACACCAACTATTCCTAAAGCCCATCCAAATGCCAAATTCAAGCCCTCTGCAATTAGTGCTAAAGCAAAGGATATTCCATAAAACGCTAAACCAAATAAAGCTCCTATGCAAACGCCAGCCAAAAAGCCTTCTATAATAGCATTTCCGAAGTCCCAAATATTAAAATCATTTATGCTTACTAATCCGTCTAAATATGCCGCAGCATTTATTGTAGCCATACAAATACCACTAATTGCAGCAGACACACATACCATTTCACCAAGAGAAGTATACCCACTCGGATCAGAATAAGTAACAGGATTAGCATTAGCATAAAGATACTTATGTAAAGATATCGGGTCAAAAATGCTACCCGCATAGCTATCCTGCGAAATAAACCTACCTGTAGAAGTGTCCATATATCTCGCACGGAGATAGTACAACCCCGTAGTTTCATCAAACTGCTCGCCGCAATATTGAGATACTTTACATACTCAGTAACTCCGTCACTTCTATGTGTAGTCTTAGAAGTTCTGTTGCCCTCGTAGTCATAGGCATAACTTTCCTCAATAACAAGTACGCCGTTCTGAACAGTTGCCTTTATAAGCTTATTCTCAGCATTGTACTCATAAAGTGCAGACTGTGCAGAGCCAATCACACGAATCAGATTTCCATTTAAATCGTACTCGTATGTAGTCCCACTGTCAGAAACAAGCTGATTTAAAGCATTGTAAACATACTCAGTAGCAGAACCATTTACGGTTTTCAAGATGCGGTTGCTTACGTTGTCATAAGCATAGGTATAAACAGTAACCTTTTCGCCCTCAGTGATGGTCTCAGAGGTCAAACGGTACAAGGAATCATAGCTATACTCAACAGTGCGGTCAAGCTCGGTAACGCTCTTGCGCTCCCCTGCTGCGCCGAGAGTATAAACATATTGTACTACAATATTATCCCCGTTGTCAACAGTTTTTTTCACAAACAAGCCTGTTGAGCAAGTCATATTCATATGTGGTAGTAAACCCATTGGCATAATGAACAGCGGTGCGGTTTCCGTTTGCATCATACTCATAAACGGTTGCATAACCATTGCGGTCAACTACTCTTGTAAGTCTGTCAAGTAAATCATACTCATAAGCTGTAGCGCCAAAAGGTGTAGTAACAGCAGTCAGACGGCAAGCGTTATCATAGCCGTATGCCACATAATTCCCGTCTGGATAATCCACACGGGTCAGACCGTCCATAAGGTCATATGTGAACATAGTTGTGCCTGTGCTGTCGGTTACTGTGGATATCTTTCCGTCAGCCGTGTAGGTATAGTTCACCGTGCCGTCGGGTGTTGTTTTACTTGAAATCCTATCAAGACTGTCGTATGTATAGCTTGTAACATTGCCTGCATAATCGGTAGAGGTCAGAACATTTCCGCTCTTGTCATAGGTGGTGTATGCGGAATTTCCGAGAGCGTTTGTGGTCTTTATAACTCTGCCGAAATCATCATATGCGTATGCGGTGACATTGCCGTTTCCGTCGGTAACGGAGGTCATATTGCCCACTTCGTCATATGCGTAGCTTGTGGAAACGCCCTGCGCATTGGTCACACGGATAAGCCTGTCTGCACCGTCATAAACATAATATGTGTTGTAGCCGTGCTGATCGCTCTGACGTGTAACACGTCCTCTTGCATCATAAACAGAGGACACACTTGTGCCGTCGGGATATGTGGTCTTAATGCGGTTGCCGTTGTCATCATAGCTGTATGTGTATGTTCTGCCCATGGGGTCGGTCATGCTTTCAAGCTGCGATTTTGCATTGTAGAAGAACGCTGTGCGATTGCCCAGTGCGTCAACGATAGCCGTATTTCTGCCTATCTTGTCATACTCATAATAGGTCACACCGCCGCCTGCACTTGTCTCGGAAATGAGATTGTAGTTTGCGTCATAGGTGTAAGTAACACTTGCGCCGTTGGGATATGTCTTGGCATCTTTCAATAATAATACATCAATCAGGTAGCACTGCCTTGTATTGAGCTTTTCCCACAAGCTGAGAAATTATTTCAATATGTTCCCTTGTTTTACCTTTCTGGATATTGCTAACCTTTTCCGCTCCGCCCAATCCGAGCAGGGGAACGTAGCAGAAGCATTCGTCATGCTCTACTCCGCCCAATGTTTCAACTGCTTCTTTAAACTTATCAAGTTCAAATGTTGTTTTAACAGTATAAATGTCACCCAAATCTCTGATGAAAGCCTTTAACTCCGCAGCAATCAGATAATAAAATCCATACCTATATTTTATTATATCAATATATTTTCCGTTGAAAATAGTAATAACATCGCCAAATGCTGTTGTTATTATAGGTATTGATTTTTGTCTGTACATACATGTTTCGTCAACTAAATTTGTATAATCATCCGGATTGATAAATCTAAGATAGCCATCAAGCATTTCCCCGTAACCATATTTTTCCCATATTTCTATAAGCTCGCTTGGTACATGAGATTTATATTTTCTTATAGTATCCTTATTAACTTCAAGATTTACAGATTTGATTTCAATCATTTTTCATTCCTCCAATTTATTTTGTTGTATACGATAGCTTTACATTTAAATACGTTGTTGCTTTTTCCTCATCAGTCATCCACCTTGCCATTTCTTCAATTTGTTTATCCACTTCATCTATTCTATATTGCCATTGCGATCCGATTGAAGAATTAATTCTGCTATCTCCCATTCCACCTACATTTTGAGGTTTGCCTCCAGCAATCATATCAGGATTATGCAAAGCTGCTTCAGATTCTAACCATTTTTTAGCAATATTCTCAGCTTCTTTCTTCGATTTTCCTAAATTGCATAATTCATTAACTTTATCAAAATATGCCATATCTCTTGCCTGCTGTTGATATACTTTACTTTCTGCAGCTCGCCCCTCGTTAATATATTTCTGACGATTCTTTAAATATTCTTCAACAGTCAATTGATTCATTCCATTCTCCTGATCAGCCAACTGTCTTGCAAACTCACCCTCATCATATTGGGGTTTATAATTAAACTCTATTTCAATCTGATTTAGGCGTTTTTTGCTTTCAATGCTTATTACATTTCCGCCATTCTCATACTCTCTCAATAATTGATTGATTCCATCTTCGCTGTTTTCAGTAATAAGTCTTACAGCATAATCCTTATCATCAGATGCATTCAAAGCCCTGACAACATCATCACTGCAATTAGCCATAGTGCTGGCAAATGCAGCAGGATCATCTGATTTTAATGCAGCTTCAACCAAATCATCACTGTAAAGCGGAAATTTGGAATCACCCAGCAAATCTGAAACGGCATCTTCAGAATACCCCTTGGAAATCCAGTTATCATAGGCATCCTTAACAACAAGCGGACTCTTTTCAAAAAGCTCTTTATTTACCTTACTAAGGAATTTCTGCCCGATCTTTGTTTCGGATAAAAACTTGGCAACAGGCTGAACTACAGGAGTAATCGCCATAGCAAATATATAGGCAATCCCATTGAACTTGGCAAGCTCGTACAAGGCTTTAGTAGCTTCTTCATTTCCTAACAAAGCCTTGACGTATAAATTTGCAGCTTCATAATATTGACATATTACACTGCAAAATACACCAAACAATACGGCAGTGCCAATAATCCCTACTGCCCATGATAACGGCGTTGCAAAAGATAATGCAGTCAAAAGTCCAACAATGCCCATTAAACTGCCGCCTATATCAGCACAGGTCAAGACTGTCATAAAGGAAAAATTAATTTTAGCGTCTGTAGTTGTATATCCGCCATTCAGTCCGTTTGACAATCTGAAAATAATTTCGTTGTTGTCAAGGTCCTGAACAATAAAGCCTGTTCCGGTCCAATCGTTGATCGATATATTTCGGGTTGGAACAATTACAGTTTTTCCGCTGTTTACATATGAACGTATTTCGGAAATATCCGATGCATTTAGAACAAGCGTTGATATCTCATCTGCATTTTCAGAACATATTATTTTGAAGTCAATTCCATTCTGAGCCGCAATGATGAATACCTTTGCTGTGGAAACGCTGTCTATGCCTATAAACTGTTCCAATACCAAATGTTCAAAGTATGAAGAAACATATCCTGCACCAAAGTAATAGCTTTTTTCGGACGTTTCATTGCCGTCAAGACTAACAGCCGCACAGTTGTTGCCTATAATATCAACACTATAGCCGCCCTGATCAAGCTCCCTGACTGCTCCAAGATTTTCGATAAATGTCGGCGTATAACTAAACACACCAACACTAATATACCTCTCGGCATAAATATTCTGAGCATTTGCAAGTATTTTTGACTCAATATCAAGCTGGGCAAAATACGCCTTGCCTATCAAATTCAGCAAATTGCCAATATACTTATCCTCAAAAACATTCTCCGTATTGACAAGTGCCCGTTCATTCTCAGCCACAGGCATTCTGTCAAATGCTGTCAGAATGTCCTGTGCTGAGACGATCTGCGTATCGGTCACGATCGCATGGGAAGAGCCTGCAAGGATTTCCTTTGAATAGTAATATCTCTGTCTGGATGTTGAAACAGAAATATTCATAACGAGCCTTGTCCCTCTTGAGGAAGAACAGCTTTTCCAACGTTTTGCAGGATTATTGTCAATGTAAAGAACAGGAGTTGAGCCATAATACAGATCCGATTCAAATCCTATAGTAACAGAGCTTGATGCCAATTCAGAAGCGTAAATTTTGTATGCTTCCCCTCCGAATTCAACAGTCATATAATCTCTTGCAATATATCTTGAATCGCATATATCATTAGTCTGCTCCATTATTGTATCACAAATATACGGCAATGACAAGGGTAATTCCGAAATTTCTCTTTTGATAATAGTCTTTTGCGCAATTATCATCTGATCATGATTATTCTCGTATGGATTCATCAGCCAATATATATCAGATGATTCTTTGATATCAGATATATCAATTTTATTCATTGATTCATTAACATAATCATTGAACAAATGCAGTTTTTCATAGTATTTGAAGCTGATGTCAAGCTCATATTTTTGTCCGTCTATTTCAGCAGACACCCATGTGTGGTCAATATATATCTTATTACCACTTACTGTGCCAGACCTTCCTGCAATGCCAAGAACCTTTAATGCTGTTTCCAGATCATCTGTGCAGGTAAGCTTCATAACCTGTCGGCTGTCAAGGCATATTGTTCCTGTTACATATTCCGCCTCATATCCCATATATCTTAAGCAGGCAATTAGTAAGCTTGCACAGTCAACATCATTTCCGCCATTCTGTTCAAAAGTGCCTATTGCGCCCTTTCGTGAGCCTGTGTAAAACTCACAATTAACATTATTGTACAGATATTCATAAACAGCTGTAGGTGAAGTTAACTGTTCAATCATGTCAATCATTTCTGCTGTCAGCTTCACTTCTGTTTCTGCTGTCTGTTCGGGAATTACACGAACAACCGGAGACGGCTGATATTTATTTACATAATCACAATCCTCATCATATTCATTTTCATCATCGTCTTCTATATCGGCTCCGCTTTCGGAAATTGTAACTTTAATTCTCTTTGTAATATTGCTGCCGGCTTCATCAACTGCAGAAACAGCGATATCATATGTTCCAAACTGTTCGGGAGTATAGTTTGCCTTTGAATCTACGACTGCAACGCTTTCGTTATTAACTGTGCAGGATATTGTCTTTTCACCAACACCGCCCTTTGCGGTAATGTTGATATCAAAAGGCTCTCCCACCTTGATTTTTGATGTATCGATCTCCGCATTGAGAGTAAGCTCATCTGCAGGTTCGCTGCCCTTGGGATTGATGGTAATTTCATACTCTGCACTTGAAACAGCGCCCGCAGTATTCCACGCAATTCCAACAATGGTGTGTTTGCCGGCTGTTATTTTCTTTACTGTATAAGAGTTATTTTCATCAAGCTCTGCCTGCAAGCCATCATATTCAAGAGCCATTCCCGCAATGCCTATCTCATCGGTGGCAGTGACAGTCACAATAACATCATCGCCCTCCGCATAGCTGTCCTTATCAAAAATAAGGTCAACGATCGGCTTGCCTGAATTTACGACCTCTATGGTCGCAGAAGCTGATATGTTTTTACCTGAGCTTGTCACTGCATTAGCTTCAAATTTATATGTTCCCTCTTCTGCAGTATCAAGAATGTATTTTCCGTCAGAAGCTGTCACCAGAGATTATCCTGTCGGCTCTACTGCTACGATACTTTACATAGACGAAATGGATAATGTTTTCATAGAATGGTCGGACGGCAAGCTGTCATCGTTCTCGGATAAACAAGTCTTGCACGGATTTGAGAAGATCACACCTAAGTATTCCGCTCCGATACAGGAACATATCGAGCGAATCACACATTATGAAAAGATAATGAATCAGGTTCAGGCAATGGACAGCGAAGCACCTGAACGCAAGAAGCTCCTCGGTGAGCTGTCTGCCTATTACAGCAGCGATGCTTGGAAGCGTGACTATGCCGCTGATGAAGCTGGACTGCTCCCGAAAGATCTGAAACGTGGCGTTCTCTCAGAGGATGGTCTTTACAACTTGTTGGAAGAATAATTATTTAGATTATCACATGAAAGCTCTCAATACTGAGGGCTTTCCCTATTTCTGTAAGACTATCAAAAAAATATTCAATTACATATTGACAAATTTCTATTTGTGTGATATAATATAGAAAATCTTCGATATGAAAGAGGTGCATCATGGAGTTGACAGATAAGCAGATCACCGTGATATTCAAGGCTCTGTGCGATGAGAACCGTGTGCGGATATTCAGGCTTCTGCAAAACGGCGAGAAATGTGCCTGCAAGCTGCTTGAAGCAATGCAGTGTACCCAACCTACGCTTTCGCATCACATGAAGATACTCTGTGACAGCGGTCTTGTGGTCGGAAGAAAAGAGGGCAAGTGGATGTATTACTCCATTTCTGCGGAAGGTACGGAGGTCGCTGTGAATGTTCTGCGTGAGCTGACAAAAGTGTCTGACAGCGGAGAATGCTGCTGTAAATAAAATGTCCGTGGGAACACGGAATTTTATTTGCAGTATGTATAGATAAATTCAAATATATTTATTGGAGGTATACTTATGAAACACACAGAAATTGCAAGCGAGCTTTTCTCAAAAAGGTACTACTGCTCTCAGGCGGTGCTGGCGGCATTTGCGGAGGAGCTTGGAATGACGAAGGAACAGGCACTCAGAGTCGGCGCTTGCTTCGGCGGCGGTATGTGCAAGGCTGAGGTCTGCGGAGCGTGTACGGGTGCGCTTATGGCTTTAGGGCTTAAATACGGTATGTGCGAGGACGGCGACTATGAGAGCCAGCAGAGAGCAAACAGCTATGCCGTGCGTTTTCTTGATGAATTTGCAAAACAGAACGGCTCGTACATCTGCCGTGAGCTGCTTGACTGCGATATTGCAACCGATGAGGGCAAGGCTTATGCAAGGGCAAATGGGCTGTTCGCAACGGAATGTCCCAAGATGATAGAGAGTGCGGTGCTTATCGCAGAAAAGCTGATAAACGAATAATTCTGCCGTATGAAAAAGCGGCTTTATATTCGGCAAATAAATAGACTGATTTCAATTTATCTATGAAAAGAGGTGCTTTATGGGAATTTGGGACTTCATACAAGACGAGATTCTCGGTATGAAATGGCTGAACAGGCTGATCGGCTCTGTGCTGAACGCCTGCGGTCTTGATACAAGCAGAAAAATCGGCGGAAGTGTGCAGTTTTTCATCTATGATGTGATCAAGATCATGGTGCTGCTCGGTGTGCTGATATTTCTTATATCCTACATTCAGAGCTACTTTCCGCCTGAGAGGACAAAGAAGATACTCGGACGGTTTCACGGCATCGGTGCGAACTGCATTGCCGCCTTGCTTGGTACAGTCACACCGTTCTGCTCATGCTCATCAATACCGCTGTTTATGGGATTTACGAGTGCAGGACTGCCGCTTGGTGTGACGTTCTCGTTCCTTATTTCATCGCCAATGGTTGACCTCGGCTCTCTTATTCTTCTGATGAGCATATTCGGCTGGAAGGTCGCTGTGGTGTATGTGATCGTCGGACTTGTAATTGCTGTAGCCGGCGGTACGCTGATAGAAAAACTGCACCTTGAAAGTGAGGGCAAGTTCAATGGCTGACCGCAAACTTATGGAAGAATATGAAAACTCTATAATGAGCCTTGCTGTATCCGAAATGCTTGAAGAATTCGGAAAAGAGCTTGAAGAAGAATATAAGAATATGGATGACATTCCTGACAACCCGGAAGCAGGAGAAAAATTTTATAAAGCTCTTGACAGGGAATACCGAAAAGGCAGGATCCGTTCATTTGGAAAAAAGGCTGCAACATTCGGAAGATACGCTGTAACGGTATGTGCTGTTATAATTGTATTCTTTTCAATATCTGTAGTCTCTGTTGATGCACTGAGGATCAAATTTCTGGATTGGCTCACAAATATTCACTCCACGCATACGACATATAACGACAGTTATAGCATCAATGATGTGATATCGCCGAGTTATCTCCCTGACGGATACAGCTTACAGTCATACAATAAAGAAGATACACTCACAACGCAAAAATTTGTAAACGACAAAGGAAAATCAATAAGCATCGCAATCAGTACCAGCATTACAAATTCCAGCAATGTAGTCATAAATACCGATAACGAGTCAACCTCTTCAGAATTTATTGATGTTAATGGCAATACTGCAGTCTATACTCCCAAAGATGGAGGTTCTTCACTAATGTGGATTGATGATAACACCTCATTTTTCATTACCTCAACCGATGATACAACAACCAAGGAAATACTTGTTAAAATTGCACAATCTTTAAAATAATATGTTGCAACCCTAAATGTTTATAGTTATATAATTATAAAAATATTTAGGAGGTCATCATTATGATGAAAAAAATTATTTCATTTATCACCGCATTAAGTATTATCGGAACAATGTCATTTGCAACATATGCTTATGACGAACCCGTACAGCCTGTTGCTCCCGCCTCGTCATATGGAGTTATGCCTCTTTATGACAATGTAAATTATGTTGCATCCGGAATAGATATCAACGAAAGCAATAAAGCAATCTGCACCGGTTCATATTTCCTTTACTCCACAAAAAAATCAGTTATTACAATGACACTTATGAAATCCACCGATGGCGTATCAAACTGGACCGCCGTAGAATCATGGTCTCAGACCAGCACCTCACAGGATCCTGCCAGATTTGTAAAAACAAGCACAAGTGCATTAAGCTCTTCATATTATTATTGCAACTATGTACAGGTTCAGGTATATAACAGCAGAAACAATGTTATTGAAACAGTAACCTGTTTCTCTAATCCCTGCCATCTGTAATGCTGCTGTTTCTTGAAGTAATTGACGACGCAGATACACGGTATTACTTCAACAAGCTGTATGAAGAATATCACCAGATGATGTTCTTATGCGCTCTTAACATTCTGAAAAATCAGCATGATGCCGAAGATGCTTTACAGCAGGTCTTTCTAAAATTATGGAAATATATGGATAATGTTCAAAAGGTCTCACCCGCAAAAATGAGAAGTTATCTTTATATGACAACCAAATACCACTGCTTCACCATTCTTAAAAAGAATAAAAGCATCACAACTGTAAGCATCAGTGAATTTCCTGATCTTGAGCCGATGGTTGAAAGCAATCCTGAGGTCATTGCAATCAAGGATTACGATAACCATATGCTTCTGGAAGCCTTAAATAAGCTTCACCCACGATACAGACAGATAATTCTTGATAAGGCTATCCTTCACCTAAATAATGAACAGACTGCCGAGCATATTGGCATTAAAGCAACTTATGTAAGAGAATGTCTGTCACGTGCAAGGACATCTCTGCGCAAATGTTACTTGGAACTATTAACAGGCGAACAGCATATTCATTAAATAAAAAAGCTCCATTTCAAACCTTTCGGTGTGTTCTGCCGAATGATTTTTTAATGGAGCTTTTTATTTTATAACAATACTGTTTTTACCTTCGTTTAAACAATATATTTGACTGCTGCACACTAATTTGATGTAATATGCCTACCCCAAAAATCAAGGCGAAACAAGTCCCAATCAGATAATGTCAATTATACACTCGAATTTGTGATACATGTAACTATCACCTATCTTTTCTTTCATAATTAACAAAATTATTTTCTTCAGGCTCATAACCTGCTGCTTCGATATTTTCCAGCATAGTATTATCCATAAAATCAAGCACATCATTCATCTGCTTGGCGATTTCGGGTGTCAATTCGGAACTGTATTCCTCATAAACTCCCATACCGCTGTTTTCAAAGGATAATGGGATAACCTTCTTATTATCGTAATCGACCTTGAGGTCAATTCTCGGATCATACATCAAGTCACCGTTCTGCTCATAGGTCTGACAGATTGTAAGAACATCTCCGTTCATTTCCACATGAAGATCCTCACCGCCATGCACATTGAACTTCACATATTCGCTGTCACCCTCAAGCACCTGAGAAAACATATCGGCAAGGCGTTCAAAAACCTCTTTCTGCAAAGTATCATCAGTCATTTCAAACTTTGTCAGCTGGAGATGCACTTCTTCGATCTCTGTTTCGGCTTTCAAAAGCTCTTCAGCTTTTGAGAACGGCTTGTCCACATCAGCTTCCATCTGTTTAAGCTCCGACCTCATAGTTTCATTTGAACTTTTCAGATCTTCAATGCTTTTCTGTATGTTGTTGATACAATTATCCAGTCGGATAATGTTACCCACATCGGTTTCGGGGTTAAGGTCGCAGTAATGATGTTTCTCACCGTCAAGGCAAGCCTTAACGTGCTTTGAAAGAGCGTCAAAAAATATGGAAAGCCTTAACCCACGGTATTCACCGACTTCAAACATCTTTCCCTCCGCTATCCTTGCAGCATTGGCTGAAATAAGCGATTTAAGCTTTGTGCCTGCTTCCTTGCGGTCGTTATATACATCACCCATAAGCGTAATAGGGTAGGTTTTCTTACCGTCCTCGTCAACAAACTTCGGGGTGCTGCTCGCTGTATCAAAGTCTTTCTGAAGATGCTGTATTACAAGCTCATTTGTGCGGAGTTTTTCGGGAATTTTTACACGAATATTATCCTGAAGCTCATAGATATGCTCGGAATATCGTGATTTCTCCATTTTCAAGTCCTTTATGAGAGCTTGAAGCTCCATCTCACGCTTTATCAAGGGATTGCCCATCAAAACAAGAGGAGCCTTATAAAACCCTTAAAAATCGGGTACTCCGAATACCCGATTTTTTCATTAAAAACTGAAACGTATCTCAACACCCTTTTCATTGGACAGATAAATCTTGTCGATCATCAGTATAGCAAGCTGATTTTTTTCTTCGACGGTAAGCTCGTCCCATCTGTTTAACGGTTCGATCAAAGGCTTTGTGTTCACCTTTTTGATTTTGCGTTCCATAAGCATAAGGCTCTTTTCATACTCCATTTTGTTGCTGTGGAGTACCTTTATCATGTCCTGTATGTACCCGAAAAGCACCTCATCGGCATCAGCCAGCTTCTCCATCAGCTTTGCAGTTTCGCTGTCGATTTTGAGAATTTCCGCTTTGAGCCTATCTTCTTCGGTTGAAGGCTTGCTCTCGTTTTTCTTGGCAACCTCAAATTCCTCAATATGAGCTTTCATTGCCGTATAAACAGACTGCTCAACGTCCTTGACTTTCAGCTTTATCCTGCTCGAATCGCAGCCCCTTACACTGTTATATCCGCTGCAAGTGAAATAAATCCAACTATTTCCCAATTTTGGATTATGGGTATAGTCAACCTTTACAGCGTGACCGCAATATCCGCATCTTATCATTCCTGCAAGCCACGAACGGAGTACCTTTCCTTTTCGTATCGGTATCTGATGACGTGAGAATTTTTCCTGCACCGTAAGCCAAATGTCCGCATCAACAAGTCCCTCGTGATACCCTACCTTTACATATCGGTCGGTCTTGCTTCTGTAATTGTGCCAGAACAGTCCGTGCTTTCCGTCAAATGCGTCCACATCATCAATTATGCGGTAATTGTTTTTCAGCAGATATTCATATACATTCTTATCTGCTCTGACGTAAAGCGGATTTTTAAGTACGGCAGCAATATTCGGAGCATCAAATCCCCTTGTAACTGTGCCGTCCCCTTTCGGAGCTTCCATCGGGAGATTGTTCTCGTTTATATACAGAATAACATCTCTGAGCGATGCTTCGGGATTTGCGTAAACATCATACATTGCCTTGACTGTAACTGCGGAATCGTAAGGAACAAGTACGGAGCCTGTCTTTCCGTTTATAGTCTGTCTTGAACTCTGATAGCCGAAATAAACAACTCCACCCTGATAAAAGCCTGTTTCCTGTGCTTTGGTATCATAGGAGTCCTTTACCCTCGCCGCTATCGCTTCACGCTCAAATTCCGCAAAATTGAGAAGATTGTTTCTCATCATTCTGCCCTCTTTGGTATCTGTATTGAACGGCTCGCAAAGAGAAACAACGCTAACTCCCAGCTTGTCAAGCTCATCTGTGATGTTCAGATATTCACGCATATTACGGCTGAAACGGTCGTATTTCTTAACCACGATTTTGGAAACAAGTCCCTCTCGGCAGTCCTCAAACATCTGCCTGAACGCAGGTCTGTGCTTTATGTCCTTGCCCGACTTTCCGTCCTCCTCGTAAACCTTGTAAAAAGCCTCCTCTCCGACAAATCTGATACAGTCAGCGATCTGTGTGGGAATGGAAAGTGAATTGTTTCCTTTTTCCTTATCACTGACAGAACGGCGAACATAAATTGCTATATACTTATTCATTTTAAATTACCTCCGAAACGTTTTATATAAATTCAGAGGCGATTTTACGTCATATTCATTATAACATAATCGTCTCCAGATTTCAACACTTTAAAGCGATATCTGTAAATTTATTTACGCTGTTTTCTCGGATTCGGGCTTGTCCGCTTTATCAATTCTTTTATCGGCAGCGACAAGAATGTCATAGATCTGATTGATCTTATTCTGCTTAAAGCTCTCGCTCACATCTTCGGGAATGTGAGAAGTGACCTTTAACCGTTAACGGTACGCTCGATTATTCTTTCTTTCATAAGCAAAAATGCTCCTTTCAAATTTTCTTTTGTTCATATAATGGAATAGCCTTTAGTTTGGTAAAAGCCTGCGGTCAACGTTCAAAATCATTGTATCTGCGGCTTTTTTCTCTTCTCATCTGTTCATCTCTTATCCTCTGCTCATATTGTCTGCGCTGTTCATCACGTATAGCGATATGAGCAAGCTACACTTGTTTGTCTTGAAACACATTGCTACGTCTGTCCAATTTTCATTGACGATATGAAGTCTACTCAATCTCAATTAGATATGTTGAAATTTGTAAAAAGATATGATATAATAAAAATACAATAATAAGTCAAGGAGGTATGATATGAAAAATATCGAATTATTCAAAAATATTATGTCTGATGTTCAAGAATACGTCTTGAAAAACGAATCACCATATATTATTTTGGAAGGTTATGAATATATAAGAGAAGTAATCACACTTTATGCAAAACAACATAATTTAGTTGAAAGTACTCTTCTTTTATTGGAAAATAACAATAATGAAGAGGCAATGATTCTTGCTCGCTCTGTATTAAACAACTATTTTTTAATAGGATATCTATTAAATGACCCTGATAAATCTCATTTAAAGGAATATCAATCCCAACCGCTATTTTCTCAACTTTACTATTGGAAAAATGTAAAGGAAATGTTAAATGGTCAATTTGGGCAAGATCTTCGGAATGATGTAAAACAATTTACTTTTACCGCAGAAGATGTTGACAATAATATCGCTCTTTTTGAACAAGAAATTATAAACAAAGGTTTTCAAACTAATAAACGTCCTTTAAGAATAATCGACTTAGCTAAATATGCCGACAATCGTAGCTTTGAATTATATTCAACATTTTATGCTTATGCAAGCAAGTATGAACACTCAGATATATCTACTCTTGATATATATAAACAAAAAATTTTTGATAACCACTCTAACAATGAAGTATTTACTTTAGATATGAATCGAACAGACGATAAGCTTAAAGAAACAGCTTTAACCATTATTATAACTGCATATACTCAATCTTTATACAAATTAATTAATGAACTCACCGTAAAGCAATCACATTTAAAATCTCAATTTGATGAAGAGAAGTTAAAGTTATTGATGAGCAAAGTAATTCATTTTATCAACGCATAATCATAATTATATGGTGCGGAAGCCATTTTAGGCTTCCGCTTTTCTTTGAAATTGTCATAAACCGTTTCAAGATCACCGCCGCAGCAGATGCTCGTAACATATTTCATTTCTTCATTTTTCTCGGGATTCAAGATGTATTTCAAATGAGCTTTCGGAGTTGTATGTATTGCCGTATGCTTAACATAAGCCACATCACAGCACCTCGTAGGAAAGCGGTTTCAAATGCTCGGCAATGCTTCTGTTCATCTCGTTAAGCTGCTTTCGCAGTTCCCTAACATCGGACAAATACACCGATTTGTTTGAATTTGCCACCATAGCGATCTGATTGATGTTGTTTCCGATACGCCTGAGATCGGAGCGGAGTCCGTAAATGTCGGCGGTGTTGTAAAGCGCCACCTGACTTTTCACGGCAGACGTTCTCAAAAATCTGCTGATGTTCATTCCTGCGGCAGCGGCTTTCCGCCTGATTTCAGCCGCTTCTTCCTCTGTCGCTCGGAATTTCATAATTACTGTTCTGTTCATGATACCTCCTGTCTGTATGATGTGGATATACTTATATCGGCGAAAGCCGACCGAATTTAGGTACACAAATTCTATGCTTGCTAAATCATAGCAACCACTCCCTCCGTAAAAATCATGCGGTTCTCCCGAATATCCGCAAGTGTCCTGCACTTATTTGCAAGACTTGCAGATATGTTATTTTTTACGTCCGAAGAAGGACTTTTTCGTGCTGTTCTGTTTCGATGCGTCCTGTTTTGCAGACTGCTTATCCTCATATTTCTGGAGCTTTGCGTTGAGATCCGCTATTTCTTTATTAAATTTTACTATCTCATCATCTCTCTTGGCAACGTCCATATTGCGGAAGTCCGACAGCAAGATGAACATTCGCTTCCGTAATTCCCGCAAGTGACAACTCCTGTGCGATTCCGTAAAGGATTAGGTAATAATTATCCATATCGGTGGTCTTGTCAGCTGTGAAAGACTTGTGGTTCTCACCGATGCAGATGTACTTTCCGTCATATTCAAGAACGTCTTTCTTGAAGGGCGGCTCGTAATCATAAACCTTTACGCCCGATGCGGTCACTGTGTTGGCGGTTTTGAGATTTCCATATCCGTGGTCGATGCCGATTATGTATGTGTCGTTATACTTTATCATTTTCATCGTCCTCCTTGCTGTCCAGCCAAGCGAAAAACTTGTCACGCTGAACGAACTTCCTGCTTCCGATATTCACTACGGGAACTTCATCGGAACTGAGGATTTTGTAAACCATAGTCCTCGTGAAGCCCATTGCCTGAATATCGTTTGCCGATAACATCATCGGCAGATTTTCTCTGCTGTTCATTAGCAGCACCTCCATTTTCTTTTGTTCGGTTCTTGGATTTTTCCTTGAGCTTGCTCCCATTATATATCAAAAATTTCCGAAAACGCCGTTTTGACCTCATTCTTTTTGCTTCGAGCAACTCATTAAGCCTATGCGTGCAAATATCGTTTAACCACATATAATTCCGTACTATCCGTTGACGAAACGTGCAAAACGTAATATATAAATTCTATAAAATTTGTTTGTCGGATTTCGTTCGGCTTTTTCTGAAATGGTCGTATTTGTTATGATAGATATGTTTATTCTCTCCTTGACTATCCTTATAAATTAGGGTATAATGGAATAAATCGGGTAGAGAAACTGCTTGACAAATCGGAATTTGAAAGGATTATAAATATGTCACGACAAATACGCACTTCTGCAAAAGCTGTTATAATTAAAAATGGTAAATTGCTTGCAATAAAGTTGAATGATGGCAAAGAGGAATGGTATATTTTGCCCGGTGGAGGTCAAGACGATGAGGAAATTCTTCCTCAAACTGTTGAACGAGAAGTAAAAGAAGAAGTAGAAGTAGAGGTTAAATGCAAAGATTTACTTTTTGTGATAGAAGGAGTTCATGGCGAAAGTTTTCATAGAATTGACTTAGTATTTTTATGTGATTACATAGGAAAAGCAACCAATGCAAATCTTCATAGCGATACTAACCAAATCGGATTTGATTGGTTAGATTTATCAGTATTAAACAGATTACCATTATATCCTTCAAAACTTCGTCGTCCTATAATGAACTTTTATGAGGGAAAAGAATACACGAATTATCTTGGAAATGAAGAAATAGGTGACCCAGAATGTTTAGAATAGATGAGTATATTGATGAATTAACAGATAAACTAATAAATGCTTTTGGTAAAAGATTGGAGTATGTAGGATTGCAAGGCAGTTATCTTCGTCATGAAGAAACTAAAAACAGTGATATTGATATTATGGTTGTGATTGACAATATTTCAGTTGAGGATTTGAATACCTATCAAAAATCACTTATTTCAATAGGAAATTACGATAAGTCATGTGGCTTTATTTGCGGTAAAACTGATTTAGAACATTGGAATCCGTTGGAAATATTTCATCTATTGAAAACGACCAAAGATTATTACGGAGAACTAAAAAATCTTGTTCCAACATATACCATTGAAGATGAAAGAAATTATGTAAAATTGAGTTTAAATAACCTCTATCATGAAATTTGCCACCGTTATATACACACTGATATGGAGTGCAACATTTCAAGGTTGCCAATAACTTGTAAATCGGTATTTTTCATTATGCAGCATTTGCATTATTTAGACAGTGGCAACTTTATTCTTACAAAACGAGAATTGCTTGAATGCGTACAAGGTGAAGATCTGTCTCTTATACACATCTCCGAGCCCACGAGACCGTACTAGATCTCG
>ENA-OZEJ01000194-OZEJ01000194.1-human-gut-metagenome-genome-assembly--contig:-NODE-194-length-21179-cov-5.399546_pt1 | contig 21179 bp, 22 predicted proteins | sample MGYA00245067_ERZ653607 | MGnify/ENA primary metagenome ERZ653607 (study PRJEB26926, sample SAMN06164999) | human gut metagenome | biome: ENVO:00009003; feature: ENVO:2100002; material: ENVO:00002003...
GAGTACAACTCCGCAATCGGCCCCTACAAGGGCGGCCTGCGCTTCAACCCCACGGTTTATCTGGGCATGTTGAAGTTCCTGGGCTTCGAGCAGATCTTCAAGAACTCCCTGACCGGTCTGCCCATCGGCGGCGGCAAGGGCGGCTCCGACTTCGACCCCAAGGGCAAGAGCGACAACGAAGTGCAGCGCTTCTGCCAGTCCTTCATGACTGAGCTGTACCGCTACATCGGCAAGGACACCGACGTGCCGGCGGGCGATATTGGCGTCGGCGCACGCGAAATCGGCTACCTGTACGGCCAGTACAAGCGCATCACCGGGCTGTATGAAGGCGTGCTGACCGGCAAGGGTCTGACGTGGGGCGGCAGCCTCGCGCGCAAGGAGGCCACCGGCTACGGTCTGTGCTACTACGCATCAGAGGCACTCAGCCACCTTGCAAACACCTCCTTCGAGGGTAAGAAGGTCATCGTTTCCGGCGCTGGCAACGTTGCTCAGTACGCAGCTGAGAAGTGCACCCAGCTCGGCGGCACCGTTATCGCAATGTGCGACTCCAACGGCTACATCTACGATCCCGACGGAATCGAGCTCGAGCTCGTTCAGCAGATCAAGGAAGTTGAGAGAGGCAGAATCAAGGAGTACATCGGCAGAACTTCTCACAAGAATGCTGAGTACCATGAGGGCAGCGTTTGGACACTTAAGTGCAACGCAGGCAATATCAAGCTTGACATTGCTCTTCCCTGCGCAACTCAGAACGAGATCGACGGCGAAGGCGCAAAGGCTATCGTTGCTAACGGCGCATTTGCTATCGCAGAGGGTGCTAATATGCCTTCTACTCCCGACGCTATCAACACATACCTTGCAAGCGGTCTCCTCTATGGTCCTGCAAAGGCTGCCAATGCAGGCGGCGTAGCTACTTCCGGTCTCGAAATGAGCCAGAACAGCGAAAGACTTTCCTGGACATTCGAGGAAGTTGACGCTAAGCTCCACAACATCATGGTTTCCATCTTCAATGCTTGCGACAGCGCTGCTAAGGAGTATGGCATGGAAGGCAACTACATGGCAGGTGCAAACATTGCAGGCTTCCTGAAGGTTGCTGAAGCTATGAAGGCTCAGGGCTGCGTTTGATTTCGCCAACTGATTTATGGAGGCACTGAATGAATTTCAGCAAGAATAATAACGGTCATAAAGACTTTACAGCTCATACCTCACAGGATACGGACTGCCGTCTTTCACCAAAGCATGATAACAGAGGAACAGCTCATTACCATGCAAAGGCAGATGGATTTACCAAGGACTGCATGAAGCCCTCATTAAATCCCTCCGATTCGCATAAATCATATATCAAAGATCACGATTAAAGCAAAGGCTCACGGATATTCTTCCGTGAGCCTTTGTTTTGTTAATGCTTCAAAGCTTCCTGCGTTATACGTAAATAAAAAAGCAACAGGCTGCACTTTTCGCATAGCCTGTTGCTTTTTTATGGTTTATCTTACTTTTTATCTATAATAAGAACATAGAATATTCCTGCACCAACGCAGGCAGCCAGTGACAATACTATCACCTTGACAGGTGTGGCAACTGTTTTAGCCTCTTCGTCACCATTTTCATCGGATTCTTCCGCTTCCGATATGTCGCTGTCAGATGACTGGGCAGTTCCTTCATCCGTTGCTGAAACTGTAACGGTTTCTGCAACTGACTGAGAAGTTTCGATAAGGTCAGGAACTGTTGCGTCCGCAGGATTGGTGTCTTCGGTAACAGCCTCTGAGCTTTGTAAAACTGTCACGCTTTCGGTAGTACCATGAGGATTTTCGGTTATGATCTTATCATCTTCATTTGCCTGTGAAGCTTCTGTGTTCCATACGCTTTCGCTGCTGTCCTCGGAAATAAGCTCCTCGCCAACGCTTCTGAGCACCAGCATATAAACGGACATTGTATCTGCATCAAAGCTTACGGTGTTGCTGCCATACTCAAAGCTGTCCGTTCCGATGTTTACAATGTCCGCATTTTCATCTATGCGGTATGCTTCGGAAAGCTCATAATCATACTGAGATGACTTGATGTTTATGTTGAAATTCTTCGTATTCACCATGTTTTTGTTTGTGAGTATAAGACGCAACACTTCAGGGTCATCATTATCCACAGCCGCATATACCGAGCTCATTGTATCATCGTCGTTGTCAGAATATACAAGCGCATCTCCGAACTTTGTGCCCTCACCGTCATAGTCGGTGAAAAGATTCATGGCAGCCTTCTGGAAGCTGTAATCCTCCGAAACAGGGGACAGGCAGGCAAGGTAAACGCCTTCCTTTGCAAAGGTTCCCAGCACATCTGTCTCGGCAATGGCACCGCTCATATTGTCTCCGCCGCCAAAGTCATATTCAGAGAATGAAAGACGAGTTCCGGGATAATTCATTCTTATAGAAGCCTGCAATGTGGGGATAAGCGGGGTGAACTGCTTGTTCATAAGCACTGAAACGCTGTTTTCCGTGTAGTCCGAATCCCATAGTGTTCGGACCGCCTGCATACGGTAAGCGTTGCTGAACTCATCGCTGCTTGTGAGCACAGGAATGCCCACGGGAGTAAGCGCTTCGGTGTAATAGTGCAAATCCAGAACGTCCAGCAGACGATAACCCACCTGATCGCCACGCATATACATATACGAGAGGTAATTATCTATAAACCATGAATACTCATTATCCGAACGGCTGCCCCATGCGTCTGAATTGTTCAGATTTATGCAGCCCTGAAGCCCGCTGACTGACGGACCGAATATAAAAGCCTTGTTGTCAATAGTCTTGACTGCATATGCAAGCTCCGCAGAACGATACAATAGCTCGTCGGGGGTTATCTGGTCAAGACCCAGCACCGAGAAATTCTCAGCCCACTTATCAGGCTCGCTGTCAAGGAAATATCCGTTTATTCCGCCCTCCATGGCTGAACCGTAGCGGTTTACCAGATAGCTCACATATTCGTCCATATAGACCACGTCATCGTCAGTGTCGGGCTGATTAAGATATGTGTCGTTTTTATGGAACTGCACGGTACACCATCTTGTCTGCTTCGACAAAGCATCGTCAGAAACGATACCCATGGAATCCTTGGAGACATATCCCATCAGCTGGAGAGTTACCAGCCTTACGGGAATATTGTTCATCATTCCACGGGTAACAAGTGAATCAGTGTAAAGCGCAGGTGAGCTCCATTTGCTGGATGGAAAATTATCCACCAGCGATATATCGTTTGAGTTATTGCCGCTTGTTCCGGGATTTGAGAAATTTGTCTCCCAGTTGTAGGTTGAAAGAGATGTGCCCGTCTGCTTTATAACTGTAGGGGATATGCCCGCTATATTTCCCTTGTCGTTTATGCCGAAAATATAGGGGCTTATCTTAGTCTTGTCCTTTTCAGGCTTGACTGTTACGATGGTGTCGGCAGTTTCGGGGATTATCTCGATTATCATTTCGTCGTCCGCATATGTTGAGCAGGGGATAGCCGCTGCGGTAAGCAGTGCGGCAGCAAAAGCAGCAATTCTTTTCACTTTTTTCAATATTACGGCCATCCTTTCTCAGAGCTATGATCGTTATAGGCGATCAGGTTACTCATATTTACATTATACAGCATTGATGTATAAAAAGCAAGTGAAATCGTGTTATTCATCTTTCATTGCCATAAAGCTGTAAACTGCTGACATTCCTTGCAAATTAAATTCCACAGTGTTGTCAGGAGCTTTTTCAAGGGGGATTTTTATTTCATGGAAATCGTCCCATGAGGCTGACGGGGGTATCTCAGCCGAGCCTATGCAGCTGCCGTTGCAGATAATTTCAATTCTGGCAGGGGAGCAGGGGGCTGAAGCATATACTATCATATGATCTGCGCCGTCAAACTGACAGCTTTCAAATGAGACATTTCCGCCCCAGTCGCCGAATTTTACATACCAGTCGTTTTTCGCATTGGAAAATCCGAGGGAACCTCTGAAGATACTGTCATTATTTTTACAGTAAAAAGTTTCACCGCATTTTCTGAAAGAAGCCTCTGCCCCTGATATCATCACATCAGCCGTGCAGCGTATATCCTTGCTTGAAGCGCCTGCCATAAATGTGTATTTTCCGCTGAAAATTTCCATTCTACCGTTAACGGTGCTGTAGGCTTCAAGGCGTTCCTTGGGAATTTCAAGGGATAATTTGGCGGTTTCGCCCGCTTTTATGGTGACTCTTTCAAATCCGCAGAGCTTAGATATTCTTTCGGGGGCAGTGTCCGCAGAGAAATATATCTGAACCACTTCATCTCCATCTGTGTCGGAGGTGTTTTTTACATTTACGGATATTTTTATGCAGTCGTCAAGCGCATTCACCGTAAGATCAGAATATTCAAAGCTGGAGTATGATAAGCCAAATCCAAAGGGATAAAGCGGCTCGCCGTCATAATACATATATGTTGAGCGTGATGTGATGATATCATACTCCTTGATATCGGGAAGCTCATGCTCTGATCTGTACCATGTGATAGGACATCTTGCGGCGGGATTATTTTCACCGAATATGGTCGAATACACAGCATTTCCCATCTCTGCACCGCAGTGGGAGGAGTAAATTACCGCCGAAGCGTGCTTGCTTTCGCTGACTATGGCGTAAGGGTAACTTGATATAAGCATAAGCACAAGCTTTTCGGAGGGCAGGCTCATTATCTGCTCATGCTGATGAGAGGGGAGAGCAAGAGTTTCCCTATCATAACATTCCCTTGCCACCTGCATCGGGTGATTTCCTGCACAGTATATCACAATATCCGACTTGTGCGCCAGCGCATGAAGTCTTTCTGTTCCTCTTGAAACAGTTTCAATAGTGAAAAGCCTATTCTCGGAGGGGCGGCAGGTTGGCTTTACGGCAAGCTCTCCATTTTCATTAACATAAACCGAGTCATCATGCCACGATTCAAAATAAACATATTCGCCGTATTCGTGGGGCTTGAACCATTCTTTTATAAACCATTCGTATGGTGTTTCCGAGGAAGCGGAGTATGTGCCGTTTTCGGTGACATATTTGCCATTGAACAGAGATTTGAAATTATAAACGCTCTTGTCCCATTTGTGAAGCTCGAAAAGCTCACGTTCGGTGATCTTATCGGCAGAAAAGTTTATTTTTCCGTCATCGCTTACAGACATATATTTTCCGTTTGCTTTGGATTTTACGGCAACATAGTCGTATCCGTTATCAAAGGAAAGCGCTTCCTTGTCAAAGTGCATTTCAAATGCTTTTCGTACAGAAATGGCATAAGATGCCACGCCTGTGTACCAGTCACGGTAATTTTCATCAGCTATCGGCCCTGCAATAAGAATTTTTCTCTTTTCTCCGCTGACAGATAATTTTTCACTTGTTAATGGTAAAATGCCGTTATTTTTTAACAGGCAAATCTGCTCATAAGCTGCCTGCCTGTTTATTGTGCGGGCGTATTCGCTGTCAGGCAAAGTGTCGGTATCGGAATATTTGTGTCTGTCATCAAATTCGCCCAGCCTGAACCGTCCCAGCAGAACATTTCCCACAGCCTTGTTGATATCATTTTCAGAAATAAGCCCTTTATTCAGTGCATCTCTTGCAGCGGCAGCTACCATGCGGCCATCATCGGTCATGGTATCGGTACCGTTCTTTATGCACAGCGCCAGTGATTCGGCGTGAGAATTTGTATAGCCGTGTTCAAGATAATTCTGGGAAAAAGCTCCGCCGTCACTTACTGCCAAGTCCATTTTCCACTCATCTTTAAGGACGTGCTGCATATCGGGGTTCATATCCCCGGGAACGCCGCCGATCTTGTTATAGGCAGCCATTACAGCGTGAGCGCCGCCCTCCGTGAGAGCAGGCTTGAACGCACGGTAATAGTATTCGTGGAGCAGCTTCACGGTAACATCGGAATTTCCGCACATACGGTCTTTTTCGTTGTTATTGGCGCAGAAATGTTTAAGGGTGGGGAGAGTTTTCAGCAGAACTCCGCTTTCGTCTGTGCGGCAGTCCCTGATATCCTTGTCGGCAGGCTCTTCACTGTGAGCAGCACCTGCAAGACCGATGGTGTATTCCTTTGACATCTCACCTGCAAGGCAAGGGTCTTCTCCGTAGGCTTCCTCAGTTCTTCCCCATAGGGGATTGCGTTCCATATCAACAGTGGGGCCCCAGAGCATAAGCCTGCCTGTGGGATCCTGCTTATAATAATGCCTTGTTTCGTCGCCTGCGATTTCGCCTATCTTTCGCATAAGCTCCTTGTCAAATGTCGATGCCATTCCGATGGGCTGAGGGAATACTGTGGAGACCTCATTCGGGTCTTTTGACACAAAGCCTCTGGCAGCTTCACAGCCGATAGTCCATTTTCCGACACCGAGCCTTGGCACCTCGCACTGAACCGAAGAAAGCATATTTATCTTTTCGTCAACAGTGAGCCTGCCCAGCAAATCATCTATTCTTTCTCCGATTGTGAGACTTTTATCCCTGAACTTCATGTATTCCATTTTATCAGCCCTCATTTATTTAAGTTATTTAAGTATTACGAATTTTGCCAGGGGAACGAGTACGGCAAGGAAAATTATGTTCACTATTGTAAAGCAGTTGATGAACTTCTTTGAGTCGGATTTTTCTGAGCGCAGATAGCTTTTGTAGGATATCAGGCTCGCAAGGGAAGCTATTAGGGTTCCCAGACCGCCGATATCGGTTCCGAGGATAAGGGACTTGTAATCATCTGTGAAAGCCGAAAGCATAACGGAAGTGGGGACATTGGAAATTATCTGGCTGCAAAGAACGGAGCTTTCAAACTCGTGACCCGATATCACGCTACTTATAAACTGAGTTACCTCGGGAATATTCTTGACATTTCCCACAAAAATGAAAAAGCAGGCGAATGTGGCAAGCAGGCCGTAATCTACCTTTACAAAAACGCTGGGCTGGGTTATTGCCACCACGACACAGACCGACGCAAAAACGCTTATTGTGTCAACTACATTGAAAACGGAAAGAATACATAAAATAAACAACGCAGCATACAGCAGCAGGTATTTGGGGTTCTGGACAGTTGCCTTTTGTTCGTCCTTTTCCAAAAAAATAGGCTCTTTTTTTATCATCATGCAGCCTATAAAAAGCATCAGCATACTTACTGCCGTAACGGGAAGCGTCAGAGAGAAAAACTCCGAAGATGTCATCTTTGAGGCAGAAAAAAGGTACAGATTCTGCGGATTGCCGAATGGTGTAAATGCGCTGCCCATATTAGCCGCAACAGTCTGCAGCACGATAACATAAACAGGGGACTTGTCTATTTTTTCGTACATCATTACGGTAAACGGGATAAATGCAATAAGAGCAACATCGTTGGTGATGAGCATGGACATGAAAAATACCATGAAAACCAGCGCAAGAGCAAGATTTCTTGTGTCCTTGGCAAGTGCGGCAACCTGTTCTGAAAGAACTTTGAAAACATTATTTACCGAAAAGCCTGCAACAACAGCCATAAATCCGAACATAACACCGATAAGGTCGGTATCAATATAAGAAACATAATTTGTTACAGGAACAAAAATACAGGAAATAATAGCGGCTATGAATGCGATTATTGCAACAGCCTCTTGCTTTATAAACTGTTTCAGATCAGTCACGCTGAAAACCGTCCTCTCAGATCAATTTAAAACTCAGCAGAAAAGATTAAGTACAGAGCCGCTGAGAACGCCTATAAAATACAGATATACAAGGAAAATGATATTTTCTTTCAGGTTCTTGTTTGTCTTAAAAAGCACTGCAAGTCCCACGCCTGCACCAGTGCAAAGTCCGCTTACGGCAGTTCCGAAGGAGATGCTTCCGCTGGCATACAGCTCTGTTATAATTACAGATGCTGCACAGTTGGGGATAAGACCAACAAGAGCTGATGCAAACGGTTGGAGAAATCCGATGCCGTTCAAAAATGCGGATACATTGTCCTGACCGGCAAATTCCATGATAGAGTTCATTATGAGGTTGACAATTAAGATGAACACAAAAATCTCAAGTGTGTGATGGAATGCCGAGAGCCATATGCTGTGATTGCCACAGCCGCAGGTGGTGCATATCTGGTCGAATTCCGCATCATCGGGTTCTTTTACAAAAAACTTTATGAGAATGCCGAAAAGTGCGCCTGCGATTATGGCAATGATAAACTTTGCAGCAATAAGCTTCCAGAGAGAACTTATCTGGTCAGGGTGAGCAAGCAAGATGGGGATTGCTTCATCTGAGGTGGAAATAAAGACAGCCATAAGTGTGCCTGCGCCGATTATTCTGCTGGAAAACAGATTTGATGCAGCAATGGAAAATCCACATTGCGGAACGCAGCCCAGAGCCGCACCGACAGCAGCTCCGCCGATGTTTGAATGACCTGCTTTTTCAAGTGCGAGCGCAAGCTTATCGGCAGCGTGATGTTCGATAAATTCCATCAGCAAAAATGTGAGGTATAAAAATGGCAGCATTTTTGCCGAATCTAAAAGAGCGTCTAATATTATATCAAGTATTGTTGAGAGCATTTATATGGTATAAAACTGTGCAATATGGAGTTTAAATATAATTTTTACTTATCTAATTTCGCATAACTTTGATTATGCGAAATTAGATATTTTTTTATCCATACGAACAGCTTTAATTCCGTCCTTTCTATTTTTATTCATAACATTCATTATACCGCATTTGTGGCGCAGTGTCAAGAAATTTGCCTGCACATTTCTGCACAGGCAATGAAATTTTATTCTGACAAAATTTGTTGGGGACGTATTTTATATTTACCGCTATATCTGGAATAAAGCCATTTTTTAACCAAATCTATTGTATAATCATCTTTTGAAAATCCAATAAAGACCAATTTTTCCTTGCAATTTGGCAGTAATTCATAAACATCAAAACAAGAACCTACATCTTTAATAATATATTTTTTCATTTTTATTATCCTTTCATACTTGACAAATTCGGTTGTATAGGTTATAATCAATATGATGTGTGGGCGGTGGAAGTCACCCACAACACCAGTCATATTTCAGTCGGTGGATTTTAAGCGTTCAACCGACTGATTTTTTTATTTGCTTTCTTTCAGCCTTAAAAAACATTGACAGATTATCAGCCTGGCTGTTATAATATAAGTAAAATAGTATAAATCAGGTGAAAAAATGTATTTCCAATACGGCGATAAAGAGATCGAATATTTAAGATCAAAGGATAAAAAGCTTGCCGAGGTCATTGACAAAGTAGGTCACATTGACCGAACCGTTGATACGGACTTGTTTTCGTCTGTGGTGCATCACATCATAGGTCAGCAGATATCCACCAAGGCTCAGCAGACCATATGGCTGCGTATGAATGAAAAATACGGTCATGTCACGCCTGAGGTCATTGATTCTGCTGATGCGGCTGAGCTTCAGTCTTTGGGTATGACGTTTCGCAAGGCTGAATATATAAAGGATTTTTCCCATAAAGTCGTCAGCGGTGAATTCAGTTTGGACGCAGTATGGCATATGTCAGATGAAGAGGCTGTTGAGGCGCTGTCATCCCTCAAAGGCGTTGGTGTATGGACTGCCGAAATGATACTTTTATTCTGTATGCAGCGGTCTGACATACTGAGCTTTGGCGACCTTGCCATTCAGCGTGGAATGCGCATGGTGTATCATCACAGAAAAATAGACAAAAAGCTTTTTGAAAAATATCGCAGGCGGCTGTCCCCTTACGGCAGCACCGCAAGCTTGTATTTCTGGGCGGTATCGGGCGGCGCTGTTGAGGGAATGAAGGATTATGCGCCCAAAAATAAGCGCTGATAACAAAATTTATGGAGAAAAATTATGTCAGGTGTACTGAATGATGAGCTGATATATGAAATACTGTCCGCAGTTGAGGAGATACCTGAGGGTAAAGTCGCTTCATACGGTCAGATAGCACGCCTTATCGGTCGAGAGAAAAATTCACGTCTTGTGGGCAAGGTGCTGAGCATGGCGGAATATTACGGAAAATATCCCTGCCACAGAGTCGTTAACAGCGCAGGCAGACTTGCTCCGGGTTTTGATGAGCAGCGTTCATTGCTTGAAAACGAGGGCGTGGAATTTAAGGAAAACGGCTGTGTGGATATGAAAAAATACGGTTGGAACGGTGAATAACATGGAATATACATATCATTATAACTCCCCGCTTGGCGGCATTACGCTGGCAGGCTGTGAAGATGGTCTTACGGGGCTTTGGTTTGACGGACAGAAATATTTTGCAGCAACTCTTTCCAAACAGCATGAGGAAAAGCATATTCCTGTGTTTGACGAAGCGATAAGGTGGCTGGATATTTATTTTGGCGGCAAAGAGTCTGATTTTACCCCGCCGCTCAAATTATCGGGAACGCCTTTCCGCAGGGCAGTCTGGGATATCCTGCTGACTATCCCCTACGGTCATACCATGACATACGGTGAGATATCCGATATCATGGCAAAGCAAAAGTGTGTTTCCAAAATGTCGGCTCAGGCGGTGGGAGGCGCTGTGGGACATAATCCTGTTACGCTTATCGTGCCTTGCCACAGAGTAGTTGGCGCAGGCGGAAATCTTACGGGATATGCAGGCGGAACAGATAAAAAGCTCAGGCTTCTTAAGCTGGAGGGTGCAGATATCTCATCGCTGTATATCCCTGTTAAAGGAACTGCACTGTAAGATTTTTGGTTTTTTTTATAAAAAAGGTTGACTTTGCTTCTATTTTATGGTAAAATTAACGTGTTTTAGTTTTTTTGTAAAAAATACTTAATTTGCTGAATTTAGGAGCTGATATAATGATTTGGGCAAAGGAAGAAACTCTTTCTCGTGAAGAGATCGAAGCTATACAGCTTGAAAAGCTGAAAAAGGTCGTTTCAACGGTATATGAAAAGGTTGCGCCTTACCGTGCAAAAATGGACGAAGCAGGCATCAAGCCTGAGGACGTTAAAAGCCTCAATGACCTGAAGCGTCTCCCGTTCACAACCAAGCAGGATATGCGTGACAACTATCCTTTCGGCCTTTTTGCTGTGGATAAGAGCCAGCTTGCAAGAATACACGCATCATCGGGAACTACAGGCAAGCCAACTGTTGTAGGATATACTAAAAAGGATCTGGAAACGTGGGCTGAATGTGTTGCAAGGCTTGCGGTGGCAGGCGGTGCGGAAAGCAGCGATGTTTGTCAGATATGCTTCGGATACGGTATGTTCACAGGTGCGCTGGGCTTACATAACGGCCTTGAAAGAATAGGTGCCTGCATTATCCCCTCTTCCACAGGCAACACCGAAAAGCAGATAATGTACATGAAGGATTACGGTACAACTCTGCTGGTTGCAACACCTTCCTATGCTCTCCGTATCGGCGAGGTGGCTACTCAGATGGGTCTTAACCCCAAAACTGACCTGAAGCTCAAAACAGCTCTTGTTGGAAGCGAGCTGCTTACCGAAGCTATGAGAGATGAGATGCACAAGCTTTACGGCGATAATCTTACCATTACACAGAACTATGGCATGAGCGAGCTTATTGGCCCAGGTGTTTCGGGCGAATGTACCGAGCTTTGCGGAATGCACATCAATGAAGATCATTTCCTTGCCGAGATAATCGACCCCGAAACAGGCGAAGTTCTCCCCGCAGGCGAAAAGGGCGAGCTGGTCGTTACATGCCTCTCCAAGGAAGCTCTGCCGCTTATCAGATACCGCACAAGAGATATTACCCGTCTTATGTACGAGCCTTGCAAGTGCGGAAGAACCACTGCAAGAATGGAAAATCTCAGCGGAAGAACAGATGATATGCTCAAGATCAGGGGCGTAAACGTATTCCCCAGCCAGATCGAAGAGGTTCTGCTCAAGACTGAGGAAATAGGCCCTCATTACGAGATAATCGTTGACAGAAAGAATCACTCGGATATTCTTACTATCAGAGTAGAACTTGCTCCCGATAAGATGACCGACGATTATGCAGAGCTTGAAAGGATACGCCTGAAGCTCAAGTCAGCTCTTCGTGTAATGCTTGGTCTTGACGCTGTTATCCAGCTGGAATCTCCCAACACTCTCAAGCGCTTTGAGGGCAAGGCAAAGCGTGTGACCGATAACAGAAAAGGTCAGAACTGATCTTATGAAAGGAATTGAGTGCAAATGAAACAGCTTACGGTTTTTATTGAAAACAGACTGGGCAGGCTTGAGGAAGTCACCGAAACACTGTCCGCAGCAAATATCAATATCATATGTATCAGCCTTTCCGACACAGGTGAGTACGGAATGCTCAGAATGATAGTTTCACAGCCTGCCGCAGCGGTGGATGCTCTGGCAGCATCAGGTTTCTCAGCAGTGCTTGGTGATGTTATAGCTGTTAAGCTCCCCCATCATTTCGGTGCACTGAAAGGGCTCAGCGGTCAGCTTTCCGAAAACGGCATAGATATCAAGTATATGTATGCGCTTACATCAGGCGAAAATGCTGCTATAGTTATCAAAACGTCTGACAATGACAAGGCAGAAGCTGTCCTGTCGGGTGAGCACGAGCTTTTAAGCGCTGTTGACGTTTATAATATGTGATCTGATCTATCATTATTTCGGGGATATTCCTCACAATATCCCCGAAAAATTATACCATATGCACTTTAATGGTTTAAAGTCAAGCAAATTTAAAGTATGTATGATTTAAAGCTATTATGCAATAAAATAAAAGGAAAATGAAAGGATTGTTTTTATGGTTCTTTGGGGTACACTGATCGCTTACCTGGCGATAATGGTAGGCATAGGCATTTACTGCCGTAAAAAGACTTCCAACGTGGATGATTTTGTTCTTGGAGGAAGAAGCATCGGCCCTTGGTTCACAGCATTTGCATACGGAACTTCTTATTTCTCGGCGGTAGTTTTTGTTGGCTATGCGGGACAGTTCGGCTGGGAATACGGTCTGGCATCCACATGGATAGGTCTGGGAAATGCGTTCATCGGCTCACTTCTTGCGTGGTTCCTGCTTGGAAAGCGCACAAGAATAATGTCTAAATATTTGCAGACATCTACCATGCCCGAGTTCTTTGAAAAGCGATATCTGTCAAAGCCGCTGAAGCTTTCCTCGGCGATAATCATTTTTATTTTCCTTATCCCCTACACAGCTTCCGTTTATAACGGTCTGTCACGTCTTTTTGAAACAGCTTTCCATATACCCTATTCCGCCTGTATCGTGGCGATGGCGCTGTTCACCGCAATATACGTAATTCTCGGTGGATATCATGCTACTGCACTTAATGATTTCGTTCAGGGAATCATCATGCTCATAGGCATTGCATCTGTAGTCGTATGCGTTCTGGCTCACAAGGGCGGACTTACAGAAGCTGTCGGCTCCCTTTCACAGATACCAGACAACAGCGGAAACACTGGTACATACACTTCCCTTTTCGGCCCTGACCCCATTAACCTTTTCGGAGTAGTAATTCTTACCTCTCTCGGAACATGGGGACTTCCTCAGATGGTACAGAAGTTCTACGCTATCAAGGACGATGCTGCAATTAAGCGTGGAAGCATTATCTCCACCATTTTTGCCATTGTCGTAGCAGGCGGCTCATATTTTCTCGGCGGCTTCGGACGCATTTATTCCACCACCGATCCTGCGGATACCACCAAGAATTTCGTAAGCACCTCTGCCGCAGGTAAACTCCAGTATGACACTATTATTCCCGCAATGATGACAGAGGCTCTTCCCGAGCTGCTGTTTGGAATACTTATCGTGCTGGTGCTTTCCGCATCTATGTCAACTCTTTCATCTCTGGTGCTTACATCAAGCTCCACTATGACCATTGATATGATAAAGCCTTACAAAAAGGATATGACCGACAAGCAGCAGATACTTGTGATAAGAGTATTCATCGTTTTGTTCCTTGCACTTTCCGTAATTCTTGCCATGAACAAGAACGCATACATTTCCACGCTGATGTCTATTTCATGGGGTGCGCTGGCAGGTGCGTTCCTTGCGCCTTTCCTCTGGGGACTTTTCTCTAAGAAGATATCCCGCACAGCAGTTGGCGTGTGCTTTGTATGGGGCGTTGGTGTGACAGTGCTGCATACAGTTATGTTCAGCATGGGCTGGTTCCCCGGACTTGTTGAGAGTGTAAAGGCAATGGGCTGGAAGCTGAACATTTTGTCTCCCCTTAACTGCGGTTCATTTACAATGCTTTCATCGCTTATCATCTGTCCTCTGATAAGTAAATTTACCATGAAAAAGGACGGCAGCGACCTTGCGGCAGGTGAAAGCGCATTCAAGTGCTATGCAGAGAAAAATTTATATTTACAAACTCTAATATATAAGAAAAAGCAGCTCGAAAGGGCTGCTTTTTTATGCTGTTATGATTCGTTTACTAATTTTCCCGTGATATGTTCTGGAATAAGCTTCAGACAAAGCACATTCGGCCCTGAGAATTTCAGCTCATGCTTGATATAGCTCTCATCATCAGTGAATTTATAACACAGTTTTCTGCATATTTTCTTAGCAAGGTCAGGGTCGGTCACAGGACGGATCCTGCCGAAAACAATAACGCTTCTGATATTAAGCGCCCATTCCCATTCTTTCCTGAATCCGCTGTCATATACGCAGAATGATGTCTTGTCGCATTTCATTATTGAATCTATTCAGCATATTGTTGATCTCATCAATAATCGTCCCCGTAAACGCCTTGGTTTTCGTACTCCCCTCGAAGTGCTTTATAAATTTTTTCGTTGATTTTGTTGCACTTGACTTGACAATCTATCTTTTGATATGGTATAATGCCTTTAACAGCAGATTGAATATGTCTGCTCGACAAATCGGAATTTGAGGAGGTATTCATATGAAGAGAGCATTGCTTTTTATTTTCATGACGGTTTGTGTATTAGGAATGTCCGCCTGTAGCAGCAAAGACGCCATGCCAGAAACATCAGATTCTGCCAGCAATCCGGTTCAGAATACAGATATCAGTAATCTGAATGGAGGAAAAATCTGGTCTGAACAAGATATTGTGTCTATGTTCTCTCTTGTGCAAGAAACAGATTGGGAATACATAGACTGTGTTTTAATTCCAGATCATGCCAGTGACCGTGTTGGTGCAGTACTCTTCCGGAACGATAAGGAGCAATCAAGCAATGTTGCGTTCTTTGATGCAGACGGATACTTTCAACAGTATGGCACATATGCAAGAATGTCTGACGAACCTGATTTTCAGTATCTCGGAGGTGGTGCGGTAACATTTAAGCTGGAAACAGAAGATGGTATAATCTATAACTACACGATCACAATCTCGATCGATGGCAGTAATGTGAATTTTAAAGCGGAAGATGATTTGCCAAAATAAGCAGTCCGTCCCATAATGACCGGGTAGTTTGCTAATATCCGCATCTGCTGTTCTCTAAACGGGCGGCAATGGAACAGAATATCAGAACCACTGCCAATCCCCATATTGTTGTCCACTAATACTACCGCCGTGAGCGGTTCAAACTTGTGCATTGTCAATCACCTCACTTCATTATATGCATTTCATAAATTTTATATTTTCCACAGTACGAAGAAAAGGCGTCCGGCATATCACCGGATGCCTTCGCCATATCCCAATCAGAACCGAAAAGTTTGCTCTTCATGGCCGTCCTGGACATAGTCCATATACCGCTTGCGCAAGCTGGTGCATTTCATTTTCCGCAGAGCCTTGGACTCGATCTGGCGCACTCGCTCACGGGTGATCCCCATCAGGTCGCCAACCTCGGCCAGCGTCTTTGCGGACTCACCATTCATGCCCAGCCGGTGGTTGAGGACAAGCTGCTCCTTGGGAGACAGGACTTTCCCCATAACCTCATGGACGGCATTGCGTAGGTCAGTCTTCTCAAACTGCTCCTCGGGGCCAGGACCATCTTCGGTCAGCAGATCACCCAAGACCATACCGTCAGTCTCCTCCGAGATGGGAGTGTCCGTAGAGACGACTGTCTGCCGGCTCAGGCGTGTCCGGGACAGCTCCTCCACAGAGATACCAAGTTCCTCAGCCAACTGCTCATCGGTAACAGAACAGTTCTGCTCCTGCTCCAGCCGTTTCTCCACAGCCATAATCTTGCGCAGCCGCTCGGACATGTGGACAGGAACGCGAATGGCGTAGCCCAGATTGGCGATATCGCGGGTGATGGCCTGCCGGATCCACCAGGTCACATAGGTGCTCAGGCGGAAGCCCCGATCCACATCATAGTACTCAATACCCTTCATCAGACCCATGTTACCAGACTGAATAAGGTCCAGCAGCTGCAGATCATGAAAGGAATTCTCATACTGCTTGGCAAAGGAGACCACCAGCCGCAGGTTGTGCTCAACCAGCTTATCCTTGGCCTTATCAGCGGCCTTGGACAGGGCCTTCAGCTCTACCTTCTCGACCTCAGACAGGGTTGCAGCCTCGTTCTTCAGCCGCTTTGCGGCAGCCCGGCCATCCCGGAGCTGAATGCAGAGCTCGCGCTCTTCTTCCTCACTGAGCAGCGGGTACTGACCAATCTCACGCATGTACATGGAGAAGGAATCCAGGGCGCCGCCGCCCCAATCCTCCTCAGGGTCGCCTGTGCCAGAGATGACATCATCGATGAACTCGGGCTCACCGGGGACGATCTTAATACCGGCCGCAGCCAAGGCCGCCTGGGCTTTGGTCAAGTCTGCAGCCTCCAGGCAATCCAGAGACTGCAGGACCTCAGTATCAGTTAGCTGCCCTGTCTTGCGTCCCAATTCAATCAGAGCAGTGAGAATCATATTAAAATCAAACATAATTTTCTAATGCCTCCTTATATCACATGAACCCTCTTTACCAGAGGAGCATCGTTTGCAGGTACTTAACCGGCATGGCTTTTATCATCCAAAGGCTTTTTTGGGGAAAGTCAGAACATATTTTTGATGTTAAAAGAGAGGTGGACATGCTGGCGACTCATAGGCAGTAGTCCACGCTCAGCAATCGCTCCCATCGACTTTTTAGCTGTGCCATGATCCAGTACCTCCAGCGGCTCAGCCTCTCTAAAGTCTATCTACACCGGGAACGAGTGTCCCTGGTTGGCACGGATCTTCTTTCTGTCCGGACTGAAGGCGTACCGCTGCTTTGCGTCGGTATGGACGATCTCCTCCAGGACACCCCCCTGGTAATTGGATACCTTTTGCGGGTTCCAGCAAGAGGGGCATCTACATCCGCCCAGCCGTGGTCATCAAAAGTCACTCCTGCCACATCCGGCCCGCATAGCCAAGAAATTTGCCAAGCCTAACATAATCAATATCCTTCTCCATGACCTTGCGCGGGCGTACTGCCTCCCTAGGGAGTCCGCCCAGCCCTCCTTTCTCGTGGCCTTGTTCTCTATGCATATTTTATGCAAAACGACTGTTTTATATTTTGGGTATGGAAATCAAGGCTTTTTAAGTCTCCTTTCAAACGCTAAAAGGACCGCCGAATTTTTTCTACCGAAGAAAAGCAGTGAAGGATCTCCTCCCTGCACCCTGGCCCTGATTCTTCGCCTGTGGTCCGTGAGATACCGGATACATGAAAGTTAAAATACTTGTCGGCCTTAGCCTGGGTTTAGCCACCTAAACAGTTGTATGCAGCCACGGCAAAATCCATTGTCGCATACCGCGGATGGTGACAGGTGTTATTTCTTTACAACTGTTGCAATAGTGCCGTTTTCACGGGCCATGTGCGACGCATCTCAGCCTCCTCAGTAAACAAAAATCACCCCACATGATTTCTTTGTTAAAAAAGAAGCCCTTTCTCTGGCAGGCAAATCTCCTTTCGCAGGCCACACCCGCATGGGAAGCCTGCTCTGGAATGAAGTGGCCCCGATTTGCATAGGATTGGTGTAGACCCCAATCATTGGAGGCATACACATATTAGGAGGTAACTTTTTATGGAGAAATACATTGAGAAAAATAAGCCCGGGACTTTCACCCCTTATCATGAGGCGGCGGAAAATCTGAAGCGAAAGCTGTCAATCCTTGAGAGGCTGGTTCCCTCTGCCCAGGATCGGGCCCAGCTGGCCATGGCCATCCGGGTCAAGAATGCCCGCTGCAACAACCCTGAGGCCCTGGTGGTCCGGACGCTATCTGTTCTGCACCTGCAGACAGCCCCTCTTACACTGGACGAGGCTGTATTTGCCCTGGACTCCCTGGTGGAGAATGAGGGTGCCGAGGTCATGAACCTTCCTGACCAGCAGCTGGCAAACAAGATCGCTCAGACGGCCTTTGCGGCTATGCAGCAGGTTTTGGATGAGTACACGCCGCCCGATGAGGAGCCGCTGGAAGCATCTGCCGTTTGCGTGGGACAGATTAAGATCGGCGATTATGGGAAGGGAGAGTGAATATTATGAAAGCACTCTCTCTCATCACGGCCGCCCGACTTGACAACCATGATGGCGGCTACATCCCTGGTATCCGCAGTTACTTCAAGCTGATGGACCTGCATGCCGGACACTACTGGAGCACGGTTGACTACATGCGGTGGATCGATATCCACCAGTCGGCCTTCCATGAACGGCTAAAACAGAGGGATGAGCGCCCAGCGTCCTTCTATCCGGCCTTTTACCGGTGGCTGAATGATCGCTACTACGGAGACTGCTACATCATCTACACTCCGGCATCCGACCAGTACAAGGTGTCTCTATCGACCCTCAAGAAGTGGGGGTTGGCTGTGGATGACCGAATGTACCACCCCACCTGGGGCGGCCCGCTCCGTCCCAACGCAAAGGTTGAGACGGCAGCTCAGTATGCCCGGTATCAGCAGAATGTGATGCTGGGCGATGTGATCGTCCTCAGACAGGGCCACAAGCGCACTGCCTGGTTCCTGGACAGTTCCGGGTGGGTAAAAATCAAGGGCTTCGACCGGTCCCGCTGGGGCGACAATAAGCCTCCGGCCGAGGATGAGCCGGACGAACCTGTTGTGGAGACAAAAAATCAGAAGGGGGAACAGAACAATGTTAAATGCGACTGATCTGACCAAGCTGAGGCCCTATCTCTGCGAGGGGAAGGTTGTAAATATCGAGGTCAAAGACCGGGGCCGTAAAGGCCGGGAGGTCCTGCTGGAGTACGAGGACGGGCGCAAGCTGGTCGGGGATCTGAATCAGCTCAGCTTCCGGATGCAGCCTCTCAAGGGGCTGACCTCCATCGCTTCCTACTTTGCCCGCGGCAAGTATGGCAGTAACTCCTGGCGGGGAAACTGCTCCGGCCTGCTGATCCGGGACCTGCTCCAGCACTACAAGCCTGATACTTTCGGGGATCTGGCTGTAGGCTCCGGCACCTCCATTGAGGTGGCGCAGGACTTGGGTTATACCAGCGCCAACACGGTCTTTTCTGACCTGAATCCCAAGTATGGGGGAGTGGACATCAGCGGACCCGACCTGGACTTTCCGCTGCTGGATTTCATCTTCTTCCACCCGCCCTATTTTGTATTCCCCGGCTCCTCGATGCCGGTGTACTCCGGCAAGGGCGCCGACGGCAAGGGCATGTGGGGCGATGAGATCAACCCCCATGACGGCAGCCGGATCGGCGACCAGGCGGCGTTCAAGCAATGGTTCGATACCTGCAATGCCAACCTGTACAAGCTGCTCCGCAAGGGCGGCCGGCTGGCTATCCTGATGGGTGACTCCCGCTACCGGGGCCAGTATTACTCCATGTTCAAGAATATGGACCTGTTCGGCGAGCTGGAGCAGGTGATCATCAAGCAACAGCATAACTGTCTGACCGATACCATCCAGTACGGCGGCAAATTCATCCCCCTGGAGCATGAGTATCTGGTCATTCTGAAGAAGAAGGACCCGTACATCATCCCCGTGCAACATGTCAAGTTCATGCAGCGGGATGTCCGGACCAGTGAAAAGATGACTTGGGCGGCTGTTCTATCCATGATCCTGGAAGCCAACGGCGGGCGAATGACCGTTTCCGCGCTGGAAGGAGAAATGGAGAAGCACCCCAAAGCTCAGTCCAATAACCACCTAGCGGAAAAGTTGCGGCAGGAGCTACAGCTCCATCCGCGGATGTTCCGGCGGGATGGCGAGGATATTTGCCTTGCACAACCTGCCTGATATCCAAACCGGAGCCTCTTTATGGGGCTCCGGTTCTTTTTTGCCTAAAATGAAAGTGTGCAGGCTTGCATATTATAGATTTTAGCAACCAATTCCGGATCTAAAATCAAAAATAGAAGGCAAAAATTATGGAAATTTTCGGAATCTTAGTTCTCTTCGCGGCAAAGAAGGGCATCACTAGTAAGCCCTATGAGGGCACCCCTCTGCGAACGGCAGACAAGGTGTACCTGATCTTCTTGTATCTGGGCTATCTGCTCTGCATGGCTGCTACTGTGCTGTCGTTCCCAGAGTACGCCGTTGGTACACCCAGGATTCTGGTGGTATCGGCCGGCATGGCCTTTGCTATCTGTGTAGTTGACCTCTTGTCCGACCTGATTGGGCTTGGAATGGGTGCTAAGGAGGCGGGGAAGGGTCTGGCTGTCATTGCCTATCTCATAGCAGTGATCCTCCCGGTTACCTACCTGATCGCCCGACTGCAGGGCCTATATTGGTACGACAGCCTGTCCACCGGCATGATCATCGTGAGGGATGTGTTTGTCGCCTGTGCCGGATTGGTAGTGGCAATGACCTTCGTGAAGGATTTTTGTCTGCGGAAAAAACAGGACTAATTGCCAAAGCTGGAGTTCCCAATTGCGGGAGCTCCAGCTATTTTGTCAAAAATATAAAAAGTACGGAGTGCATATAATATAAATAGAATCCCACCGTCCGGAAGAAGAATGTAAAGCCACATGTTAGGAATGCCCAGTGTCATCAGCGCGATACTGGCATATCCGGTATATTCTGAACATGGGAAATTATCAAATCTTGCACAGTTACAAGATCTTCCGCAAGGGCGGTTGGAAAACAAAAAAAGGAGTGTTGTTCAATGCCAATCCCCCTCATCGGCGGTATCGCAGCCGCCATCCTCGTCATCGTGCTCTTCCTCCTCAGCTATGTAAAGGCGCCGCCCGACCATGCCTTTCTTATCTCCGGCGTGAAGAAGCAGCCCCGCGTGCTCATCGGCCGAGCCGGATTCCGCATCCCCTTCTTGGAGCGCATGGACCGGCTGTACCTGGGTCAGATGAGCGTAGACATCAAGACTGACCGCCCTGTGCCGACCAACGATTTTATCAAAGTGAACGGGAAAACCTCGGGTTTCGAACCCGGGGATGAAAGTGAA
>ENA-OZEJ01000261-OZEJ01000261.1-human-gut-metagenome-genome-assembly--contig:-NODE-261-length-16424-cov-5.087971_pt1 | contig 16424 bp, 9 predicted proteins | sample MGYA00245067_ERZ653607 | MGnify/ENA primary metagenome ERZ653607 (study PRJEB26926, sample SAMN06164999) | human gut metagenome | biome: ENVO:00009003; feature: ENVO:2100002; material: ENVO:00002003...
ATGGTGATTTATATTATTTCACATTCACGGAAAAAATGGACTTTAAATTTTTGTTTAACTTAATATTTTATTATGAAATTTACAAATGAATTAAGAGGAGTGAAAAGCAGACTTCTTCTGTTTTCAGTGCTGTTACTGATACCGGTGATGATGTTTGCTCAGAGCATTACCGTAAAAGGTACTGTACTTGATTCGGCAGGTGAAGCCGTTATTGGAGCTTCCGTTGTGGAGAAGGGAAATCCTTCCAACGGAACCATAACTGATTTTGACGGAAAGTTTACTTTGGCCGTGTCTAAAGGAAAAAGAATTGTTATTTCTTTTGTAGGTTACGAAACGCAAGAAGTGGATGCGGTTACCGGAAAAGAACTAACAATTACGCTGCAAGATGATTCACAAGCGCTTGAAGAGGTAGTAGTGCTGGGTTACAGTAGCAGGGCTCGTAAAGATCTGACTGGCTCAGTAGGTTCCGTGTCTGGTGTGAAGATTGCTGCTGTACCAGTTACTTCAGCCGCTGTGGCTTTGCAGGGAAAAATAGCTGGTGTGCAAGTAACTACGGTCGATGGTGCTCCAGGGGCAGATATTAACATTCGTGTTCGTGGAGGTACGTCTGTGACCCAGAGCAATGATCCTCTTTACATTGTCGATGGTTTTCAGGTGGATAACATCAATGATATTCCTCCTACAGACATTGCTTCTATTGATGTATTGAAAGATGCTTCTATCACGGCAATCTATGGAGCTAAGGGCGGTAATGGTGTAGTGGTTGTTACTACTAAATCGGCCAAAGCTGGAAAAATACAGGTAAGTTTCAATGCCCATTTGTCTACTAGTCATTTGTCTAAAAAATTAGATTTAATGAATTCAGCAGAGTTTGCACGTTATCAATATGAATGGTCGGCGTGTAATGGTAGCCGTTCTAGCAATGCCAAATTTTTCCGTGCTAATTTTGGCAATCCGCAAGATTTGGATATGTATTATTCTTTGCCTACTCATGACTGGCAGGATGAGGTAATGGGAGAGAATCCTATCAATTATTCTACTAATGTAACTATTGGTGGAGGTACAGATAAGATGCGCTTCACTGCTTCTCTTACTCAAAGCGAAGATAAAGGTATTATTATGGGGTCGGGTGTGCGCCGTACCAATTTGAATATCAAGACAGCTATTGATATAACTAAAAATTTGACATTGCATATCAATCCTAAATTTACGTTTCGCCGTGATCAAGGAGCTGGAGGTGATAATATTGGTACAGGCGGTATTATTGATGTACTCCGTTATAGACCCACTAACGGATTACGTGAATTCGGATATATAGATCCTTCTTATGCTGACCCTGATGAAGAAGCATTGTTTACTTATACTAATCCGAAAAGTGATATTGCCATTAATCAACAGAATAAGTATGCTTATAACTATACTAATGCTATTTCATTGGAATGGAAGCCTGTTAAAGGATTGGTGCTTCGTACAGAAGCCACTCTTAGTTTAAACTGGAAAGATCAATATCGTTTTTGGGGTGCCTTGACAGGTGAAGGTACAAAAAATAATTCGTTGCCTGTAGCAAGTATTCAGAAAGATCAGTCTTTTAAATATATTTGGACTAATACGGCATCTTATGGCTTTTCTATTAAAGATAAGCATAATTTTTCCATGTTATTGGGGCAAGAAATTTATCATAGCCAAAATAAGAAGAACTTCCAAAAGAATCGTTATTTCCCACGTGCATTTGAGGCTGGACAGGCTTGGGATAATATGGGATTCGGTACACCGCAGGAGTCAACTTCATCACTTTCGACTCCAGATCGCACTGCTTCTTTCTTTGGGCAGGCAAGTTATAACTATAACCACAAATACTTACTCTCTGTAACTATGCGTGCTGATGGTTCCACTAAATTTGCTCCAGGTAATCAATGGGGATATTTCCCTTCAGTATCAGGCGCTTGGGTGCTTTCAGAAGAAAAGTTTATGGAAGATATAAAATGGATTGATCAGTTAAAACTTCGTGCAGCTATAGGGTTGGCAGGAAATAATCGTATCAGTGATGATATGTGGCGTTATTTATATACTGTTAATTCTACCGGCGGACCTGGATTTGGAGAAGCAACTCAGTTTGGAGAGCAATGGTATGGTAATCAAGGGGGTACTACTTTTGCCAATAAAAATATTAAATGGGAAACTACATTAACTCGTAATCTTGCTGCTGATATCACGCTTTTTAATGGTCGTCTCACTGTTACTCCGGAGATTTATTGGAATACGACGAAAGATTTACTTTATAAATCGGACATTCCTTCAGCAACTGGTTATGTAAGTCAGATGCAAAATATTGGACAAGTAACTAATAAAGGGGTTGAATTAACTATATCAGGAGATATTCTCAGTGGCAGGGATTATGTGCTTTCCGCAAATCTTTCTTTAGGTATGAATAAAATGAAAGTTGATAAATTAAATGGTACAGACAATGTGATTTGGGATCAGAATAACCGTTGGAAATCAAGTTACAATGATTATTGTTTGAAGGTGGGTGACCAAGTAGGACTTATTTATGGTTTTGTATATGATGGTTTATATTCAATGGATGAATTCTATTTTGATCCCACTAATAACTTGCAAGCAGTACCTTGGGGATCAACGGCCGCTGAAAACGGAACTTCGAAAGATGCACCTATTATGGATGCAGACGGTGTGGAACATCCAAAAACAATAATCAATCAGATTTCAGGAGATTCTAATTCAGGCATAGCTACTCTGCCGGGCAAAGTCAAGTTCAAGGATTTGAATGGTGACGGATATATCACAGAAGATGACCGTACTGTTATAGGTAATACCAATCCAAAAGTGCAGGGAGGTTTTGGATTGAGCGGACAATGGAAGGGTTTTGATTTTGCCATGAACTTCAACTTTATGCTTGATTTTGATGTGAATAATGCGACAGCTTACCAGCTTTCCTCATCCGAAAGCAATAAGAATAAGTTCTACAATGTGCTTTCCACATTTGCCGACAAAGGTTGGCGTTATACCCGTGATGGTGATGGCGAATGCTTGTACAAATGTTACTATATTGATGGTTCGTTGGATATGTACCGTGAATTAAACGAAGGTAGGACACTTTGGAATCCGACGGATGTGACAAAAAAAATAACTCATTCCTATTTTATCGAGGATGGATCGTTTCTGCGTTGTCAGGATTTGACTGTTGGCTATACGTTACCTGGAAATCTGACTTCTAAATGGGGAATTTCGAAAGTTCGTTTTTATGTGTCAGCCTCTAATTTGTTTATTATTACTGGGTATTCGGGTTATGATCCTGAAGTGGATATTCAGACAGGATTAACTTGTGGTATGGACTATAACCGTTACCCACGTAGTCGCAGTTTTGTACTAGGTACTAATATTACATTCTAAATTTGAAAGCACATGAAATTTAAAAATACTTTAATAATAGGATTAGCAACTTTGACTCTAATATCATGCAATGATTTCCTTGACGTGGATTCTCCATCAAGTTACAATGAGGACTTTGTGTTCAGCCAAGAAACAGAAATTAGCCGTGCGTTGAACGGTGTTTATGCTTCTATCTTGGTAGGTGATCTTTATGGCAGTGCCTATCAGAAAACTTTTAATTTGAACAGTGATGTTGATATGCAGATGTATACAGGTAATGTAGCAACCCATAATAGCTATGCACGTTTTGATTGTGACGATCAAGGTGGCGAAATTGATAAATATTGGAGAGCTTCTTATAAAGCTATTGAAGATGCTAACCGTTTTATCCGGGGTGTAGAAACTGGTCCGCTTTATAATGAAGAGAATACCGCTGTTATGCAGATGTTGGGCGAAGCCAAGTGTCTTCGTGCTATGGTTTATCATGATCTGGTAGTGATGTTCGGGGATGTTCCTTTCACTTTCCTGCCAGCCTCACAATTAGGTGATAATTATGTGATTCCTGTAATGAATCGCGAAGAAATCCAAAATAAACTTATTGAAGATTTGCAGGATATTGCTCCTAAGATGTCTTCTACTACAACAACAACAGTAGAACGTGCGTCTAAGGAGTTTGCTTGGGCATTAATTGCACGTATTGCATTGACTGCCGGAGGTTATTCACTTCATCCGGATAAAAATAATGCAAATAGTTATGGTGTGATGAAACGTCCGGAAGATTATCAGAAGTATTATCAAATCGTAAAAGAATATACTAGCCTGGTTATTGCTTCGGGGACACACTCTGTAGGCACTTCTTATCAAGATATTTTTACCAAGGAAAGCAATTTTGAAATTATTGCTAAAGGTGATCCTATTTTTGAGATTCCTTTTGCTAAGGAGTCTACAGGTAATACAGGGTATTCTCAAGGACCTACATCAACCGTTAATGAAGGAAAGACATTGGGTAAGAATGTATGGGGAGAATCTAAAGGTGATATACGTTTGAGTGCTTTTTACCGTTATTCATTCGATGAGAATGATAAGCGTCGAGATTTTATTAATGGACTTTGGTATTATGGTAACAGTGCTAATAATGCTACTCAGGATTCTTGTATGATTCGTGCGGATTATACTGTCCATAATAATAAATGGTCTAAATTGTGGGCGAATGCGGGACAGTTTACCAATTTGAGTGCCAGTAATACAGGTATTAACTTCCCTTATATGCGTTATACGGATGTTTTGTTGATGAATGCCGAAGCTGTTAATGAGTTGGAAGGACCTACTGCCACTGCTCAGGAGTCACTTCGTCAAGTCCATGCACGGGCATTCGATGACCAAAGTGTTGTTTCTGCCTATATTGCTCAGGTGGCTTCTTCTAAAGAAACTTTTTTGAAAGCCGTGCTTGATGAACGTAAATGGGAGTTTGCGGGTGAGAATATGCGCTGGAGAGATCTTGTCCGTAATAATCTTTATGGACAGGAAATTGTTTATAGTTTTTTGCGCTATCTTTCTGTAGGAATGTCTAATGCCGGTTCTTCTACTGGCTTCGAAGATGATATAGCTGAACATGATGGTAGTGCTTATTTGGATGATCTTCCCGAATCTATGTATTACCATGTTCTTCCACAAACGGTTGAATGGCGTGTGGATGTAAATCAAGTTTATGGCTATCCTTATCCCAATAAGATATTGGATATGCTCTATATTTATAATCCTTACAAATCAGCTAATCAACCAGCGACAGCTTTGGTAGCTGTTGATGGAGCAACTTGGAAGATGGCGGAATTTTATCAGTGGAGCAATGATTCAGAGCCTACTAACCAATGTAAATATTCATTCTATGGATATATTCGTCATACAGAACAAGGAATGATTGTGTTGGTCAAAGATGGAACAGAATCACCACTGGATGGTAATTCTGTTCCTGAGGTGAATGATTTACCTCCTGTACGTTATATTTTACCTTATCCTAATGCGGCTATCCAACGCTCAGCAGGTGTATACAAGAACTATTATGGCTATAAATAATTTATAAAAGGACAGAATGATGAAAAAAATATTTTTATATGCATTAATGTTATTTTCAGGTTTCTCATGTATTTCGTGTTCTGATGATGAGAAAGGAATGGCAAATATAGATAGAGAATGGATGACTATGTTCATTTGTGATAATAATAGAGGAAAAGGGGATGATTATGCTTATAATTGTAAAGCAGAGGGACCGAATGGCAATGATATTCATCTTTATTGGTATGGAGTGAATAACTGTGCGGGCTACCAGATTCGTCAGGCACTACAGCCAAATGTTTCGGGTGGTGCAGATGCTTGGGGTACATCTGCCGAAAACGGTCTTTTGTTACTAGATACCATTGTAGGACCGGAGGTCCTTGATTTAGTTATTAAAGATCAACAGTATTCCACTGATTATCGTTTTGCTATTCGCGTGTTATCAACAAAAGATGATAATGTGACTGATTTTTCACATGCATCCAAATGGTATGGACATGGTGATGGCAGACAGTGGGCAGAATGGATGGGCATTACCACTTCTGATCGATATGCAACTCCATTCTGTGTCTATGTAGATGCTTCTAAGACTACACAGACTACTATGCGTGTGATGTTGAATCGTGCTTTCAAAACTGTAACAGAAGGGGTATCAGACGATGATAAGGCTATTTATCGTGAAAAATTTCAGCTTGATGCTAACGATAATTTTGTTTATCAGTGGTTGGAAGTAGATCCGTCTCCTAATAATCCTGAATCAACAGTGAATGAAAAATGGAGAAAATATAAATTAACCGATGAGGATTTTGAAAAGGGATATGTAGATATTGACGGACTTCAGAAAAACTCTGTTTATGTGATTAATGTTCGCAACGAGAATGTGAAGGTAAAATGGGATGCATATTACAATACTTGTTCTGCCCGCTCAGACGGAGAACCGGGAGAGCCTATTTTAGTAACTCATGACTTAAGTGCTCCAAGTCGTGACCGGTTTGATTCAGATGAAGCTTATCAAAATGCTTTGATACAGCACGAGGCTGCTCTGAAATACAATGCAATGCGTATTGATTTCCTTTTAACAGACTTCATTTCCGATGTAAATTTAGCCGAAGGACAGACTTATTATTTGGAAGGTGGAAAGACTTATTGTATGTTTGATAATTTAACTACCTGCAAAGGTTTTGTTCTTCGTACTCGTCCTGAGGATGTAGCAGCAGGTAAACGTGCTAAAGTATTGTTAGGTGGTATGCATATGACAGGTACTAATGTTAATTCTATGAATTTGATGTTCGGGCGCCAGCCACAAGCTGGAGAAGGAGGAGAAATTTATATGAAGATGCTCGAATTTTATGATATTGATTTCGATTGTCCAATGGCTCTTACTTATGGTGATAATGTTGCCGGTTTGGGTTCGGCTACAGGTAATTATTTCATTAATATGTTTTCTAATGGTATGGCTGTACATTTGGAAAGTTTTGTGGTGAAAAATTGTACTTTCAAGCGTCTGGTACGTGGGTTCATTCGTGAGCAGGGGCCTAATTACAAAATTTGGGATCATGTCTTGATAGAGGATAACCAGTTCTTTGACTGTGGCTATTATAGTAATGGTGCCGGAGGTTATCCATGGATTGCCGGTTCCGGGAATAATGCGAATTCTAATTTATATAAGGACTTTGTGGTTCGTGGAAACACTTTCTATGATTGTCCGTTCCCTTCATTTTTCAGTGAAACCAAGCAGAGTGCATGGAAGGGAGGGGCATGGAATATAACGTTTGAAAACAATACTTTGGTTAACTGGAACACTCGTGCAGCAGGAAATATTTTCAATATGCGTAATATTCCAGATGGAAGTACTTATACGGTGAAAAATAACCTGATTGTTTTGACCAAGCAGGACGGTGATGTCCGAAAGATGACTATGGCAGGAGCTGATATCCGTAAGACAATGACTATGGCAGACGGTACAGCCGGACATGTGACATTGAATTTTGACAATAATTATTCTACAAATACTTTTTTATCCAACGGACAAATTTTTAGCAATAATCCATGGACTGCGACTAAAAATAATTTTGGCACCTTGGTCAACAATGGTTCTGCTACTTTAAATGGAACATTGGAAGTTCTTGTAGATGATATTTCTCCATTAGAACTGATGGTAAGTCCAAATCCACCACATAAGGCTACTGCTGATAACGATCAATATATGCATCGTGCAGATGCACTTGATGGTACGGCTGGAGAGCATGGTGTAAACTTGTATTACAATCAGACAGGTAAAGTTATGGAGTCAAAAATTTATCAGTTGAACATTGGTGCGGCTAAATGGCGTAATGGTTCTGTTAGATAGTAGAATGGGGTTTGATAAGTTTTATAGTTATTATAATGTGAATGTCTTCTGAGAATCTTTGGATTTTGAAAGACAGATATTTGATAGAAAAGCCGATCTGTGATAGATAGGCTTTTTTATGTATAGGTAAAGGGGCAGAGTATCAAAAATTGTATAGGTTTGATGATGTCTGTGCAAAATCTGCCTGAAAAAGACCAAATATTCTCTGTATTCAGATTGGAAAACGCATAATTTTGTTTGCTGGTTTTTATCAAAACATATAGGAATAATGAAAAATACATTCAAAAAAGTGTTTATTGGCTTTATGGCTTTTGCCATGGCAACCGGCTCCTTTGCGCAGCAAAGAGCTCATAAAAAGGATAATGAGTCGTATCCTAAGGAATGGAAACAAATAGCACGTATGGAGCAGGATTCTTTCTTTCTGACAGATGAAGCTCGGCGGATTGCTGAAAATGTATTGGCTTTTCAACGCTGTACGGGCGGTTGGCCGAAGAATATAGATATGGCCCGCCGCATGAATGATAAAGAGCTGGCTAAAGTGATAAAGGATAAATCACGTCGTGATGATTCTACGATAGATAATAATGCCACAACTGCCCAGATGATTTTTTTAGCCCGTCTTTATAGGCAGACTAAGGATATACGTTATCGGGATGCTTTCCTTCAGGGAGTGGAATATTTGCTGAGTGGTCAATACGAAAACGGAGGATGGCCGCAATTCTGGCCCGGTCCGCGTGGTTATCAGGTACATATTACTTTTAATGACGATGCCATTGTCAATACATTGAATATGATACGTGATATGATGAATCACAAAGCGCCTTATGAGGATGATTTGATAGACAAGGCTTTGTGTGTACGTTTGGGAAAAGCCTTTAATAAAGGAATAGAGTGTATACTGGCTACACAAATTATAAAGGATGGAGAACCTTCAGTGTGGTGTCAGCAGAATGATAGGGAAACATTGAAGCCTGCACCGGCACGTGCGTATGAGTTGCCGTCTTATTGTTCGGCGGAGAGTGCCGGAATTGTGCGTCTGCTCATGGAATTACCTGCACCCGACGCACGTGTGAAGCGGGCGGTTCACGGAGCCATGAAATGGTTTGACAGGTATAAACTTACCGGTTTGAAATGCGAGCGTATCGTGCTGGCAAATGGTGAGCGGGATACTCGTCTTGTGGAAGATCCTCAAGCCAAGCCTATTTGGGCGCGTTATTATGATTTGAAATATTGTGAACCGTATGTATGTGACCGTGACGGGCTGCCACGTCGCCATTTGGAAGAAATAGGAACAGAACGTCGTAACGGATATAGTTGGTACAATAGCAGACCGGCTGAACTTTTTGCCATATACAATGCATGGGCGGACAAATATGATCCGAAGCATAAGGTGGCAATCAGTCTGGCAACCAAAGGAGCGAATGAAAACGGGCTTATTGAAATGTATCGTCGTCCCATGGCAGAGCGTACGGCTTTTGATGTGGTGGTAAAGCCGGGAGAGAGTATTCAGGCAGCTATTGAAAAGGCTCCGGAAATTCCGACAGTACCTTTTAAAATCTTATTGTTGAACGGAACGTATCATCAAAAAGTGATTATTGACAGGCCTAATATTGTTTTGGTGGGGGAAAACCGTGACAGTACGCGGATTGTCTTGGCTGAAACAGCCCAGACACGTGCCATCACGGAATATCATGGACGTCCGGTAGGCAATGGTGTCATTGTGTTGCAGGAAGGTGCGGATGATTGTGTTATTAGCGGACTGACTGTTTACAACAATTACGGAACTGCCGTTGAAAATACGACCATCCATCAGATGGCGATTTTTGGACGTGCCACTCGTACCATCATCATCAACAGTAATGTATGGGCCGATGGAAACGATGCCCTTTCCTTGTGGGCGCCCGGAAGCAATGGTATGTATTATCATGCCGATCTCTATCTTCGTTGTCCGGGTGTGGATTTTCTTTGTCCTCGCGGATGGTGCTATGCCACACGCTGCCATTTTTATGGTGATAGCCGTGCCATGATTTGGCATGACGGACGAGGTGACAAGAACAAGAAACTGGTTATTACCAATTCTTCATTTGATGCTAAGACACCGACACTTTTAGGACGCTATCATCATGATTCCCAGTTTTATCTCATCAAATGTAAAATGTCGAAGAATGTGCTTGACGGGAATATTCATTATGCTTATTCGGATAAAGTGCTTGATCCCTGTCCGTGGGGGCTACGTACCTATTATTATGGTTGTACCCGTGAAGGAGGGCATAGTGGCTGGTTAAACGATAATTTGAAGGAGGCGGAGAATGCTCCGGAGTTTCATGGCGTTACCGCCAAGTGGACATTCAATGGCAAATGGGACCCCGAACAACGTATCAGAGATCTTTGGAATGTGTTGGCCTACTAAGTTAATTTTATGATATGAATATGAAAACTATTTTATGCTGTATTGTTTTTTTGTTTGTGTCAATGTTATCTGCTGTTGCCCGACAGCAGGAGAAGCCCCGGGTTATTGTCACTACGGATGGTGAGATTGACGATCAAAGTTCTATGATTCGTTTTCTTATGTATTCTTCTGATTATGATGTCGCAGGCATTGTTCAAGTCAATGGGGTACAGAAAGACGGACATAGTAAAGATAAATGGATCGAATCACAAATTGCCAAATATGCGGAATGTCTGCCTAATTTGAGGAAACATAATCCCGATTATCCCGATGCTGAATATTTGCTAAGTGTCTTGGCGGTTGGTAATGAGAACAGAGAGGACTTGCATAAATTGCCTCCTTTACTGTCTGATAGCGAGGGGGCACAGCTCATCATAAGGACATTGCTTGATTCTGATCCGAGGCCTGTTCATATTTTAGCATGGGGTGGAGCCAACACCCAGGCCAATGCCTTATGGCAGATCAAGCAGAAATATTCTGCTGCAGAATGGGCAAAAGCGGTATCAAAAGCCAGATTATATTGTATTTGGTATCAGGACGGCGGTGGAAAATGGATAGAACAGAATCTTCCTGAAATCATTATTTATGAATCGGGCGCACCGGATCATGATGGAGGATGGAGATATGTATGGGATTACATGAGTGTGGATTATTATTTTAAGAACAGACTTAGTAAAAATTCAAAAGAGTTGCAACAGATCATGGATAAACTTTGGTTGGCTGACCATATTAAGAACGGGCACGGACCACTGTGTGCCACCTATCCTCAGGAATATACCAGTGAGGGGGATACTCCTTCTTTTATGCCTCTTATACGTAATGGACTTGAACAGCATACAGACTATACATTAGGAGGATGGGGAGGACGCCCGGAGTATAAAAATGGCAATCACATGCAAGATGGGAATGATTTGAAAAACGGTGTGCCGGATTCGCATTATACTTTCCAGCGTTGGTTGCCTGCTATACAAAATGACTGGGCGGCTCGTGCCGACTGGTGCGTGGCTGATGAATATTCAAAGGCAAATCATCAACCTGTTGCCCGGATATTGGGAGAAAGTGTACGCACAGTCCGGCCGGGAGAAAAAATAATACTGGATGCCTCTCCTTCATTTGACCCTGATAAAAATTCATTGTCTTACCAATGGTGGCAATATCGGGAAGCAGGCAGTGTGCAAACAAAGGTGGCTATAAAGCACGCCGATGAGAAGAGGGCGGAGATAATTGTACCGGATAATCCGGGCAAACAGTTACATTTGATACTTGAACTTACAGATAATGGAACGCCTAATCTAAAGTCTTATAAAAGAGTGATTCTGAATGTGAATTGACTTCCTGTATGAATTTTCATCCGTACTGTCATGTTGTTTTGAACAGGCCTACACTTCTTCCATCCGCTCCAGCTCCCATCCCCGGAACTGTATGATAATACAGTGCAGCTTCGTGTTCTGCACCAACTGCCGTACCCGGGGTGCGGCAGCATATTCGTTAATCTGTTTCACCGCTTCCTGCCATTGCGTCCGGGCTTTCTCTTCCGTGTCCTTCACCGACAGATATTTCAGTTCAAGAATATAGCTATGCTTCACCTCGTAGCGCATCAGGTCCGGCATGAGGAAGAGGTCGCAGTAACCGTGGCTCAGTTCCATTTCCGGAGCCATCAGGTAATAAGCGTTTACGCTGAGGTAGGCGGTGAAGAAACCCTGTATATTTCGCTCGCCTTCCATGGCACTGCGTACAGATGAATTTTCCTTGTAGGCATGGGCAATGAATTCCAGTGTTTCGCGCCAATGGCCTTCGTAAGCCATTTCATCGAACAGGTCCATCAAATTGTTCAGGTTGATATGGCGTTTGTCCTGGTACTCCTCCAGCATGAATTCGTAATACTGTTTGCGCACATTATAGTTGGGGATACTCAATACCAAGCGGCTGCCGCGTGTGGCAGTGATGGTCAACATGCCATAATAGAAGAGCAGGCTGGGGAAGATTTCGGGTTTGGCGATTTCCTTGGCCGGGAAGGTGGTGATCAGGTTGGTGATAATTTGCCCTTCTTCGGTGATTTTACGTAATACGCCCTTGCGGTTGCCGTCCAGCTTGTCCAGCTGGATTAGTTTCTTCATTTTGTTGTAGTCCGTACGGGTGTTGGGATCTATCATCTCTTTAGGAGATTTGCCCAGCGTGATGTAATTGCGCAGGTAGTAAAGTACCATGTCGCAATTGAACATTTTCGGGTCGCGTTCCAGGCTTTCTTCTGCGAAACAGTAATTATTATACCACGGTTTCATCTCCCGGATCATTGCTTCGATGTCCGCGTCGATCGGGAGCTGTCCGGCATCCTTATAATATTGGAACATGGTGCGCACGTCCGTTTCGCTGAATCCCAGCATCATGTTGAACTGGTAGTCGGTACTGATATTCCAGCCGATGTTGAATCCGCTGGTCAGGTCGTCCAAGGTGACGGGGCTGACGCCGGTCATGAAGATGCGCTCGAACATGCCTTTGAATTTCTTGAATATTTCACGGTAGAATCCGCTGGCATGGGTCAGGGCATGATAAATGTCTTTTCCCTGCTCGTTCAGAACGATGTTGGTAAAGTTATCGTATTCGTCGATGATGAGGTAAAGTTTCATTCCGGATTCAGCCGCATGCAGGTTCAGGTAGTTCAACTTGCTGACAAAGTCGGGCTGTTCTTCCATCTTTTGTGCAAATCCGGGAAAATAATAAGGCTCATACACTTTGCCGAACAGGTCCATCACCATGCCGCAATAGTTATTGAAATTTTCTTCCAGTGAACCGCTTCCGCCACTGGCGCGCGAGAAATCAAGATACACCACCTGAAATTTTCCTTGCAGGGGGGTGGGGCGGCTGCCTATCCATAGATTGCCGAAGCGTTTCTGGAACTTTTCTTTTTGTGCTATGTCATAATACGCACGCAGCATACTCAAAAAGATACTCTTGCCGAAGCGGCGGGGACGGATAAAGAACAGGTTCCGGGGCTGTTTTTCCAGCAAAGGCAGATACATGGTTTTATCTACATAGTACATGTTCTGCTCTGCCACTTCCACGAAGTTGGCAATGCCATAGGGGATTTCTTTTATATTTTCCATCATTGCTTCTGTTGTCTTTAGTTCGTATCCGGATGCCAATACAACAAAGATAGTCTATTCTTCCTGAAGGAACAAAGGAAATAAAGTTTTTAATAGAAAGAAGATGTTCAAGGTAAGTTATGCGCTTGAAAGAAAATTCTTTATTACTCCCCGCTAGATTTCTATTGGGTCGAAAAAAAGGGCGTGCCAAAAGCCATGTTTATTATTTAGACCTTTTGGCACACCCTCTTGGTGGATTCTGAAATCAGTTTCTTATTTCTTCTCTGCCGCGGCATGTGGATAGTCAATCGTATAATGCAGTCCGCGACTCTCTTTCCGTTCCATTGCCTGACGGGTGATCAAATACCCGATGTTAATCATGTTACGCAGTTCGCAAAGTTCGCGTGAAGCCTTACAGCGTTTGAAAAGACGCTCGGTTTCTTCATATAAAATATCCAATCGGTTCCAAGCACGGATTAATCGCGTATTACTGCGCACAATACCTACATAAGCTTCCATAATCTGGTTCACCTCTTTCATGCTTTGGGTTATCAGTACCCGTTCTTCATTGTTCATGGTTCCTTCATCGTTCCATTCGGGGATATCCTCATTGAAGTCATACCGGTCGAGTACATTTAGTGCATGTTTGGCTGCCGCGTCCGCATAAACCACTGCTTCTATCAGCGAATTGGAAGCCAGACGGTTACCTCCGTGCAGACCGGTACATGAACATTCGCCGATGGCATACAAACGGTTGATGCTGCTCTGTCCGTCCAGATCGACTTTGATACCTCCGCACAGATAATGAGCAGCCGGAGCCACAGGAATATAGTCCTTAGTAATATCAATGCCTAGGCTGAGGCATTTTTTATAAATATTGGGGAAATGTTTTTTTGTTTCTTCCGGATCTTTATGCGTCACATCCAGATATACATGATCTTCACCGCGCTGCTTCATTTCGTTATCAATGGCACGTGCTACGATATCACGTGGGGCCAATGACAGGCGTGGATCATATTTTTGCATGAATTCTTCGCCACTTTGATTCTTTAAGACAGCACCGTAACCGCGCATGGCTTCGGTGATGAGGAAACTGGGACGGTCTCCCGGATGAAAGAGGGCGGTGGGATGGAATTGTATAAATTCCATGTCCTTTACTGCTCCTTTGGCACGGTACACCATAGCAATGCCGTCTCCCGTAGCTACCAGTGGATTGGTTGTATTGCGGTATACCGCTTCGCATCCGCCTGTTGCCATTACAGTTACTTTGGACAGGAACGTATCCACTTCTCCTGTTTTCTCATTCAATACGTAAGCACCGAAACATTTGATGCCTGGTGTATGGCGGGTGACGATAATTCCCAAATGATGCTGGGTAATGATTTCTACCGCATAGTGATCTGTAAATATGGTAATATTGGGATGAGCTTTTACCGCTTCTATCAGGCTGGTTTGTATTTCAGCTCCTGTATTGTCTTTGTGGTGCAGGATACGGAACTCGGAATGGCCTCCTTCTTTGTGGAGGTCGAATTCTCCATCCTCTTTTTTATCAAAATCCACTCCCCATTTTATCAGTTCCTGGATTTGTGCAGGTGCTTCTCGCACTACTTTTTCTACAGCCGCGCGGTCACTGATCCAATCGCCGGCAATCATCGTGTCTTCAATGTGTTTCTCGAAATTGTCTACTTTCAAGTTGGTAACAGATGCTATACCTCCCTGAGCAAAATAGGTATTGGCTTCTTCCAGTCCTGCTTTACAAATCAGGGCGACTTTACCTTTGTGAGCTACTTTCAGTGCGAAGCTCATTCCGGCAAGTCCTGAGCCGATAACAAGGAAATCGAATTTTTTAACCATGATAATATGCTTTATGGGTGCAAAGCTACGAAAAACCTTTATTCATTGTACCTTTTGCTCTTGTTTTTACTATTTTTTTCGTGAAGAATAAACGAAATAGATAATGCAAGTATGAAATTAAAAGTATAACTTTCTGCATTTTTAAATAGAATAGGATGGAAAACAATAAAGAAATCATTCACGAAAGTGAGGTAAAAGAACTTATAATTGAGTTGAGGGGTGAGAAAGTACTGATAGACCGGGATGTAGCTAAGCTTTATGGCGTAGAAACCAAACGAATTAATGAAGCAGTAAAAAACAATCGGGACAAATTCCCAAATGGTTATATGTTTTCGTTGCAAGTATCTGAAAAACAGCAACTGGTCGAAAATTTCGACCGGTTCAGTAGTTTGAAACATTCTCCCGTAGAACCTAAAGCATTTACCGAAAAAGGGCTTTATATGCTGGCTACAATTTTAAGAAGTCCGAGAGCTACCGCAACTACTTTTGCCATTATCGAATCATTCTTTAAGTTAAGGACATTAGTACGGAATGTAAATATCATGGCTACCGAGTATGATGAGGAAAAGAGGAAGAGTCTGGTACAACGTAGTGGAGAACTGCTGACTGAACTGCTGACTGATGAGGGTGATATAACAGAAACGGAATCTTCTATCGAATTAAATTTGTATGCTTTGAAGATGAAACGTACAGTAAAGAGGACAAAAAAAGGATAAATTCTCTCATTCTGCGCCGTAATGAGGTCGATAAACGATAAATTTATTATCTTTCGGGCAAATTACAATAAGATGATGAATCGAATTTTTCATGTGAAGATAGCAGGAGGCACTTATCTGTTTCTGATACTGCTGACAGCCGTCATGGTATTTGCTTTCTGGTGTATGAAGGCAATGATAGGATTGGTGGTGGCATTGGGGCTGATCATTACCATTGAACGTATTATCCATTCTACTTATACGCTGACTGCGGATGGAAAGCTGGTGGTGTATTATGGTCGTTTTTATAAAGGGAAGACCATTCCCTTGACTGACATTACGGATGTGGAGCTGAAACGAAGTTCCGGATTCGGTGGAATTATGCCTTCGAAATATGTATTGATACATTATGAGAAGAAAAATTTATTGTCATTGGTTCCTGTAAAGCCGGAAGAATTTATCAATGCGTTGGTGAAGCGGCTGGAGCATAGGATAGAGGAGGAATCTGTCTCTTATACACATCTCCGAGCCCACGAGACCGTACTAGATCTCGT
>ENA-OZEJ01000269-OZEJ01000269.1-human-gut-metagenome-genome-assembly--contig:-NODE-269-length-15924-cov-4.619951_pt1 | contig 15924 bp, 31 predicted proteins | sample MGYA00245067_ERZ653607 | MGnify/ENA primary metagenome ERZ653607 (study PRJEB26926, sample SAMN06164999) | human gut metagenome | biome: ENVO:00009003; feature: ENVO:2100002; material: ENVO:00002003...
AATCACCGCATATCCATTCGCCGTTATCCTTTCGCTTGCCCCTGAACAAAATTTCACGTTCCATTGTTTTCACCTCCGTCCATTTTAGCCCCGCAGTTGGGGCAATAATTTTTGTCACCGTGCGGATATACCGCAATTAGTACAATAATGCCACAATTACTACATTCACACTTGTTCTTGTCAATCTGTATCCAATGACCATGCTTTACAGGCGCAACGTCTGCGGCTATTAACCTCTTGGCGTATTGACACGACATACACATTAACATTTTGCGATGTTCCCCACTATGCATATATTCGCAATCCTTACAAACGTGCGAACGGCAGTATTCCCAACTTTCAGCAAAAATATCTGCAAGTTGTTTTTCCTGCTCTGAAAATTTTATATCCAACCCGTCAAGGTAATCGTTTATATCAGCCATCGCCATCATCTCCATTCATTTCAGCTCCACAGTTGGGGCAGTAATTAAAATCATTACCCCACACAAGCACTCCGCACTCTGAACATTTGTATTTCGCTGAAATCTAATGCCCGTGCTTTACGGGTGAAACGTTGGCGGTTGGTGCATTATCAATCAATTCGTATTCAGCCATTATCTATCTTCGTCCTTTCTTCTACAACATTTAAACCATCAATCGCATACCCGCCAGACTTTCCCTCAAGTAGTACAACGATTGTTCCGCAGCAATTCCACGGATTTGAACGTACTGTCCAAGTTTTGCCCTTGTCTTTTTCGCTTACAAAATAACTGTTGTTCATAATAACCCTGTCGCCTATTTTAATATCAGCCATTGTCAGCCCTCCTGTTTTTAAAATACCTAATAATTATTTTTGCAGATTCTTTCGGGTGACGGAAAATGAGATGCACGATTGACTTGCGCATTACCACATTACTGTCGCCTTCATAGGTTTTTCCGCAAATCTTGCACCGTTGCGTGACCATGAAAGATATGCTGCCGTTGAATTTAATCATCTTCCTCACCGCCCTCCAGCATATCGGGAAAATCATCAGATGAATTATCCTCCGCCTCAGAGTTATCATTGAGCTGATCCTGGAAAACAAGACGTGTCAGCACGCCGATAAATTCTATGGGATCAACATTGTCTCCAGACATCTGAGTATAAAATATCTTAAACGCATAAAACAGGTCTGTGAGTATCGGTGTTGCATTGCCGTCCTCAGGGATATCAATTTTCCCAGCCGCATTGAGTTCACGGTCCTCTTCGTCCCTAAAAGCGTCAGAAATCGCTGTTAAAAATATAATTTTGTTTGCCATTCTATCCATTTTATTTTCCTCCTGTTATTTTTTGTTATCAATTTTTTCTGAATTTCCCGCAGCCATCATACACGCAATAGCCGCAATTACCGTTATACCGATGATAAAACCAACTATCATTCCAAGTACAAAAGCCATCACTCACCCTCCCTTGTTTCAAAAATATTCCCTATGACCTTGACGTTTCTGACATTACCCGTATCAATCCAGCCATCGTTGCATATTATCTCGTGAAAGCTTACAAACTTTCTACCTCCTGCGTATTCAAGCGGGATTTCTTCATCGCAGGATATTCCAAATGCACCCGATGAAAATACAACATTCCCCTTGAAGTAGTTTATTCCGTCATTGTATTCAACAACGTCTCCCTCAAATATCATCGTTTCATCTTCGTCATTGACTGATGAATACCGTCCTACGGTCTCAGGTACCGCCGCATATGAATAGGGTGGCTCCATAATAGCAGCCTGTCCCAGCGGAAGATGACATATATCGCCGATGATCCACTTGCCCTTTCGAGGTGCTTTATTCACTGTGATATATTTGTCACCGCTTTCACAGATGCAAAACCCTCTGAATATCATGTCACTTATCCTGTTCATTTTCGCCCTCCACAGAAATACCGGTGATTTCCCTAAATACATCATTATCAAAGTTCGGAAGATTTCTGACAGCTTCTTTATCTTCTTCATCAAGGCTATCCCACATCATTTTGCAGGCTGTTTTAAAATCAACTGTTTTTAAATATCCACCTGTAGTTTCATGCTCTGGGTGCGACTTCTTTTCTTCACCTGTCATATTTGAGGAATATATCCACCATGAATTTTCGTAGTTCCAACTCAAAGCCTTAATACCACGAAAATTTAAAATCTCATCTCTTGTCAGATCTGTAGGCTTGTTAAACATATACAGAGGCTGACTGTTGGTGTTAAAAAAGCCCGTGTTCCTGTTGCCCGTGTTCCAGTCGCCCGTGTTCCAGTCGCCCGTGTTCCTGTTGCCCGTGTTACAGTCGCCCGTGTTACAGTCGCCCGTGTTACAGTCGCCCGTGTTCCTGTTGCCCGTGTTCCTGTTGCCCGTGTTACATAAACCTGTGCAATCCGTACCTTCATTTACGATGGTCAGCAATTCATGCCACTCAATTTCACGGACGATGCGGATTACATCAGTTACAGATTTATCACCCTGAGTTTCTACGTCTCCAAGCGCTTCAATTTCAGCGACTTTGTTTTCACTGTTAAACTCGTAGTAATTAAAACAATCCGAAGCTTTTCTGCAAAAGTGAAAACCTCTTCCGCACATCATAATATTTCCGTTGTGCGTAAACGTTTCACCAACCTTATACTGAAACCCTCTGCACGTCCAGTCAGGATTAAAAACTTTATATCCTTTTATGCTCATATTATACCTCCGTTATTTATTTCTTTTATGCCGTTTATATCGTTCAGCAGTTCGCCTTACGTGTTCATATATGCCAATGCTTACTGCTCTTTCCTTGTTTTCGGCATCTCTGCGCTCTGCATTTCTCATTGCTTCTTCTTTGTACTCTTTACACCTTGAATGACAGGTCGCAGTCCGTTTTGTACAGTTGTGGCAGCAGCTCATATGTATATCCTTTCAATAATCCTTTAAAACTTTCATTCTCATTACACCTTTCAAAATCAATTTAAAGACCATTTTTAGGCGCTTTAAAGTTACCAGGTAAAATTACACTGCCAAGCGCCATAAAACGCCGTGTGCGGCATTATAGCCCTATCCTTGCGCCTTTGCTGTTCTTACAGAAGTGAAATCTGCTCACAGCGAGTAACACTTGCACAATTTCTCACAGCCTGCTGATACCATGTGTCTTTAAGCTCAACGCCTATCGCATATCGTCCAAGCTCCAACGATACAACAGCCTCGGAACCGATGCCCATAAACGGTGTAAGCACCTTGTCGCCCGGATTAGTCCATAAATTCAATGCCCTGCGGATAACGGTCAGCTGCAAAGGGCAGATGTGCTTTTCGTCTCTTGCGGATTTCGCCTGCAATGTGTCCGATGGATTTATGTCAGTCCATATTGGAGAAGCGTATCTCTGCCATACCGAAACTGGGAAGCTTTCGTTTGTGTGAGTGACAGGCTCGGGATTTGCTCCGGGCTTTCTCATAGCTATCAGATAATCGGGAATGCCCTGCCTGCTGAGCGTGCTGCCCTTTTTCAGCTGCTTGTGAAGCAGTCCCAGAGCCTTTGTCCTCTGCATTGCTATCACGGGGTCTTTCCAGATGCACACCTCGGAATGATAGATAAATCCTGCTTTTTCAAAAATGCGTATCAGATCACCTCTGAAATCTCTTATGCCGATAAATCCGTCACGCTCCTTTAATGTTGGAAGGTTCGTGCAGTGAACCGCCATTATCCTTCCCGGAATAAGTGCCCTGTACAGCTCGGAAACTATAAATTCAAAGTGTTCATAGAACTCACTCTGAGTGCGGCAGTTGCCGAGATCCCTTGAACTGTTGCTGTATGTGTAAAGACTTGCAAAGGGCGGAGAGTAGATTGAAAAATGAATGCTGCTGTCCGGAATACCTTTCAGCACCTCGCAGCTGTCCCCATTGTACAAAGCCATATTATCCGTAATGTATTGATCTTTGACCTTCATGCCGTTTCACTCCTTAACCAGTCAGGTATCAGCATTTCTTCATGTGCGAAATAATTTTCAGTATTTCTGACCGTTGATTTTATATCCGCCGCCAGTATATCCTTTGTGTGCTTTACAAGCTCAGAGGTCATCTTCAAGGCGTTTGCCTGCTTGCGTTCGATATTCTGCTTAACAGCACCCTCGCCGTCCGATATTACGATATGGACTGTTACCTTTGATCTCTGCCCGAACCGATAACATCTGCGTATTGCCTGATAATATGCCTCAAAGCTGTCCGACAGCCCCACAAAAACCATGTTCGAGCAGTTCTGCCAGTTCATTCCCCAGCCTGCAATGGAAGGCTTTGATACAAGCACCTTTACATCTCCGTGAGAAAATCCAGTCATGGCACTTATCTTGTGTGCATCACTGTCAGCGCCTTTGACTTCCACCGCTCCGCTGATATATTCGGCGCATTTGCGGCTTTCATCGTTCAGATCGCACCATACAAGGCTCTGACCGTCATAGCTGTTAACTATCTCAGCCGCCTTCCTTGCCCTCTCGTCTATGCTGTTGCGCCTGTTTCTCTGCCTTTCCGATAAACTCTGAGAGGTCTGAGCAAAAAGAAGCATCTGCCCTTCATCGGTTTCAATATCCTTGCTTTTGACCGTGTGTTCAATGATCTCCAGCTCAGGAAGGTCATATCCACCACATTCAAAACCAAGGTCAGAGGGCTTTGTCATGCAGCAGCCCCAGGAAGCTACCCATTCAAAGAAGCTGTCCTGTGCGTGACCTTTCAGCCTCCACGATGACGTGCTTCCGCCGTCATGAACAAAGAACGTGGCAAGCATTTCAGCCCTTGTCATAATGCCCAGAAATTCAGCGTGATTGCCAAGCTCCATAAAATCATTGGGAGAAGGAGTGGCAGTGCAGGCAAGCTTGTAGGGCGTGCTTCTGTAATTCTCGGTTATGTACTGCCTTGTTTTGCTTGATAATCCTTTCAGTATCGAACTTTCATCAAGCACAATGCCAACAAAAGCCGATGGCTCAAAGTGTTCCAGCATTTCATAGTTGGTTATGTTGATACCGTCCCTGATATCTGACATCTCACGGCATGGATTTACCGATATGCCGAACTTTTCCCCCTCTTTTACTGTCTGATTTACTACCGCCAGAGGCGCAGCGATCAGTACGTTTCCGCCCGTGTGCCTGTGTACCTCGTAGGAAAACATCAGCTGCTGTAATGTCTTGCCCAGTCCGCAGTCCTCAAACAGCGCACATTTTCCCTTTTTAAGTGCCCACTTCACAATATACTTCTGCCATTCAAAAGCATTGTCGTTCAGTTCCTCTATCGGAACATCAAATCCTCTTGCCTTGACCACAGTAGCCTTGCTTTTCAGGAACTCCGTGTATTTAGAGTCCATATTCCTTTTCCTTCTTTCTGCCCGAACCCATCGGAGCTAAGTCAAGCTTAACTCTGCTAAGGTCAATGCCGTATTTTTTCACTATGTAAGCTTCCATATCAATACTGCTGACCTGCCTGCCGAATATCATAATAGGATTTTCAAGCAGATCAATGATATCTTCGTAAAGCTTCAGCACATTTTCTTTGTGCCACTTGCGCCTATCAGCAATAAAAAGCACCGCAAGGATCATTGACTTTGCAATATCCTCAGAGCATTCCTTCCAGACGTCGTATTTATATACTTCATCTGCCCTTCTGTGTGCTTTCATTCCTCTATCACCTCCACTGTTATCACTGTCCGCTGGTTAAATTTATCACAGCCGCCCTTTTTCAGAATGAGATCAATGTTATCAAAAGAATCATCTTCGATAATACCTGCTTTTCTCAATCCATCAAGTATAAACTTGCCGCTGTAATTGTCCGGGTCTCTGCGCCCCCTGGTCTTAAAGTAATACATCAGCGTTACCCTTGACCGCTTTATCGGCTTTGCAGGCTTGGGAGAGCATTCATATTTCACCATCGCTTCCCACTGCTCCTTTGCTGCCTGATACCTGAACCTCTCATTCCGTCCGATGTACTTGTTGTTGCTTGGCGGAATGTCGTGTATAACGTACTTATAGACCATTTTCAAGCAGCTCCTTCACCGTCTCATATTTGCTTCGTCCGATGTCTCCACGTCTGTTTCTGCCCGATACGATTATCGGATAAGAACACATCTCGACTAATCGGCTGTATATCCTTGATTGGCTTAAAGGGGTCGTATTCGACCCGTTTATCTGTTCGCCGTTGCTCAGCGCCTTGATCTCCGAATTTTTGAGGTTCGTAGTGATGATAAGAGGCTTGCCGCTTCTGTATCGTGTGTCAATGATGTTATACACCAGTTCGCTCATGTATTCGGTGTTTCTCTCAGCGCCGATGTCGTCCAGTATCATCAGCTCAAAGCTGCATATATTGTCGATTGCCTGCTGCTTGTCTTTCAGCCCCCATATCTCATTACAGATAGCAGTGATATTGTTCATATACACCGTGTATCCGTTTCTCAGAAGCTGATTGCCAATAGCAGCAGCCCTAAATGTCTTGCCGGTGCCTGCTTCACCCGAAAACATGATGCCTACCTTCATTTCCTGCATTTTCGGAAAGTTGCGGCAGTAGTTTTCTTCTCGGATAAGCCGTGTATCGGACTTCTCAAAGGTCATCGTCCTGTAAGACATATCCTTGATGCCTATGCTGATATTACGCTGTATTTCCGCTTCCTGCTGTGCCTGCTTTCGTCTGTTTTCTTCTTCCTCGACTTCTTTTGCTCTGCACTTGCACATCATGTTGACAAGAATATTTTTCTTTTCTCCCTTGATGGTGAGCAAAATCATTTTCTGTCTTGGAGAATTGCACTTCTTGCAATATTCGATGCCGTCCTTGATATAGAAAGGGTCATCTGATCTGGCATTTTCGCTTATCTTCGTAAGATATTGCTCAATATCCATTACATACCCTCCCATGGATTGCCTTCAAAGCCATATCCTTTTTTCTCACTAAGCTTTGGAACGTTCGCCTTTTTGATCCAGTTTCTGATAGTCAGGTTGTGATTGGCATAGTGCTTATCCTTTCGGTTCTCCAGATATTCGTCAAGCTTCTTTATGTATTCAGCAGTGACCTTTTCACCGTAATCTCCGATAAGCCTGTCATATTCTTCCGATGAAAGCATTACGTGCCTAAACTCACCGTGAATATGTTTTTGCGGTTTGGATTGCTTTGAAGCTGTGAGCTTTGGCTGTTCTTCTTCATCGGCTTCAACGCATATTTCCTTGTTTATCCTATCCTTACCTATCCTATCCTTACCTATCCTATCCTGCGTCAACGTTTCGTCTCGAACCCGTGACGAACCCGTGACGAACCCGTCACAGGGCAAAGAATAAGCATTGTTTTCATCAACCAAAAGCATCGTTTTTTCGCTCTTGCACGCCGTTTCCCTGTAGGTATCCTTGCGGATATAATTGTGGATTTTCCAATGACGGATTACTACAACTCCGCTTTCAAAGGGGATAACAAACTGCTTTGCTATAAGCAGCTTCATGTCATCTTCCTTACAGCCGCATATCCGCATAATGGACTTGGGCTGATTGATAAATCCATCATCGTCCGCTCGCATCGCCAAGTGAAAATAAAGAAGCTGAGACGTAGCAGGCATATCAAGAAAGCAGTCACTGTCTATTATTGTTTTTGAAAACATTCTGCGATCTGCCATCTTGCCTGCTCCTTAAAACGGCAGATCGCCGTCACTGATGACCTCATCAAAGTCACTCAGATCATTTGCCGCAGGCTGCTGATATCCACCCTGGCTGCCCTGTCTGTTGCCCTGAGACTGACCGCCCTGCTGATATCCTCCGCCTGATGAACTCTTCGTTTCGCCAAATGAAACTCCATCGGCATAGACCTCAGTAACATAGTGACGTACATCGGGGTAGCGCTTGTCATCATATGTCCTTGTTCTTAACTCACCTTCCACAAGAATAAGTCTGCCTTTGTTGAAGTAGCGGCACACAAATTCCGCTGTCTGCCTCCAGGCAACAACGTTAATGAAATCAGACTGTCTCTCCCCGTTCTGGTCAGCCCTTGCCCTTGTTACCGCAACGGTAAACTGGCATACCGAAACGCCGCTCTGTGTCTGTTTAAGCTCCGGGTCAGCCGTCAGCCTTCCCATAAGAATAACTTTGTTGATCGAACACGCTCCTAACATAGAAGCAACCTCCTTTTAGTCCGCCTGAGCTTTCAGCCCAAGCTTTTTGCAAAGCCACTCGTCAAGTGCAATACCGTATATGTGATATTTTTCATCAAAGGTCCTTTGCCCCTCTGAATGGCATTCTTCATGATGCTCTCGGCATAGGGCTTCCGCCTGCATACCGATGTGAATAATGGTTTTGCGGTCACGACCCATGCCTACATGGTCAACATGGTGCAGATCAGCCCTTTTGCCGCATATAGCGCATACACGGTGTTCAATGCAGAAATACAGATATCGTCCTATATCGTCCGTTCTGCTTATGGCGCTTTCCGAAAGTGGTATGCCCCAAGAGATCGCAAATTCCAGTATGTAGGATATAAACTCTCTTGCTGTACTCATGTCGCAGTCGGAAAGTGAAAACTCTTCAATGCCGTTTTCCGCACAGAACATCCATTTCAGATGCTCTTTTATGTATTCGGGAACATCGCCGCTGTAAACCGCAATATCCCTTATAGTGGCATAAGCCTTTTTTCTCTGCTGGGCTGATATGCTCCTGCCGTCTGTAAGCGTTATCTCGCATTGCGTAATGCCCTGCTTCAAAAGCTTCCGTTCATCACTGTAGGGCGCTATGACGGTAAGAGCCTCGCCGTCATAGTCGTGCAGATACCCTACAAAATGCTCAATCATGATGCGCCTGCTCCTGCTTGTAGCAGCTCAGACACATTCCGTTGCAGTTCTGATATACCGTTTCAGCAGAAACAATAGTGCCGTCAGGTTTTTTCACGTTGGATATCTTCTTTCCGCACTTGGAGCAGGTAAAAGTCGGCGCACTCTGCTTCTTTTCACGTCCCTGCTGTCTGTTCTGCTGCTCTCTGTATTCGTCAGTGTCAGCGTCCTTTGTGTCGTCAATAAGGAACAGCCCATTGAGGGCGTACTTGCGAGCATACGAACTTGCTGTGCCTGTTACCTGGCTTTCGTCCATGCCCTTTTTGTCATCGGGTTCTCTGGCGAATGCTTTTGTGCAAAGACCCGTGCCGCTGCCGCTGACATCACACAGTCTGGCGGTAGCTTTGATATATATTCTTGTGCCTATCATAACAGGCTCGTCCGATAACATCAGCATTATGCCATACTTTGCGCACAACGGCTTTACCGCATTGAGAATATCCTCGCATGACCTGTAGTTATACTTACCGAAGCTGTTGTACTGCCCTTTGGGGGCTTTAAGCTCCGCCTGGATCATGGCCACACGTTCCAGGAAAGATAAAGAAGCTTTGCTTTCTTCCATCACGTCTCGCTCCTTTCGTCACGTATCATAAATTCGCCCGGGGTCTCTTCCACATCAAGACAGCTTACGACCTCGCCATTGCTGTCAACGACCACATCGCCCGATACCGTCAGGGTCTTTTTAAACCCTGCCCAGTCAACATACTCAGTATGCTTTACGTATTCAGGGGAATGTTCCTTTACGTATTCCAGAAGCTTTGTATCGTCCTTGACTATCTTGACTACGGGCTTTTTGAGAATAAGAGAGCCGCTTAAAAGCCTGTAACTCTCCTGTGTCTTGCTCTGCTTCCTCTTGACGGTCAGCATATATTCTTCAAGAGCGTTTTTAAGATACTCCGTGCGTGAAGTAAAGCGCTTATTTGCCGCCTCGACCTTATCCACAATAGCAGCGATCTGACTGTCTGCCAGAGCGTTCAGTCTTTCAAGCTCTGCCTTTTCGTCAAATATCTTCTGCAAAGCCCATTCGGCAGCATTATCATCTCTGATAACAAAGCCTTCCTTGATTTCTTCCTCCATTATCTTCACTCCTTGTTAATCTTCGGGAAACTCGTCATCAAACTCCCTGTCATCTTCTTCATCGGTCAGCCATCTCTCTTCGGCACGCCTGAGAGCGGCTTCGTTGCGGAGATAATCAGAAACTGAGATCTCCATCTGTGATATCCTCCTTCTTCTCTGCCTTGTCTGCTGTCTCCGTTGCGTAAGGTTCGCCTACAATGACAAATATCTCTTCCTTTGTTATGGAATATTTGCTTGACCTTACGTAGTTGAGAATACAGTCAAGCTGTGCAGCCTTTACGGCAAGCTCGTTATTCTTCTTGATAAGATCCGTGATAAGATTTGTTGTTGCGAGGTTCATAATAATTACCTTCCTTTCGTTATTCTTCATCATCGGGTGTGTCCATAGCCGTTCTGATGTTATCAAAAAACTGCCACAGCATAAATATTGTCAGAATAACTACTATACCAATGGCTGAAATATGATATATCAGCTCAAAAAGCACGTCCATGTTTTCACACCCCTTCAATCTGCTGACCGCACCTGATACAATATCGCATATCGTATTCGTTCAGCAGTTCACTGTTAAATTCCGTTCCGCAGCACGGGCATTTGCCGAAAGCGCCGTCATCTGTAGCCTCTTTCGGAAGCTGCTTTTCAAGCGCCGCAAGAATGCACTGCCGCTTGTCATCGGGCATCTGTCTTGTTTCGATGTATCCGATGCTTGACTTTACAAGAGCTGGTCTGAGAATGCTCATTTTTACCACCTCTTTTCTTTTTGCATCGGTATTCGTAAGGCTTGACTATCTTCTTGCCCTGTTCGTACCGTGTGCAAAGATCATCTGGCGGACAGTTCCGCTTTTCTCCCGTGTTAAGAATGTAGTCGCATGACCATTGCCCGAAAGCCGAAAAATAGGTACCACGATGTATGCAGCTTTCGCACCTCATTGTCTCACCTCATTTCAGCTTGTCTCCGTAAACATTCTTTATCTGCCTGAGTTCTTCGCAGAGCTTGTCAATATTGCGCTTGCCTATGGGAAGAGCAATGACCTTCTTTTCGCCTACAATATCCACCAGAGTGAGTTTGCCTTCTTTGATACCCCACAGCGTGGAAGCTGATACGGCGCTTTCAATAACAAAGAAGCCTGCTTTCTCCATGCTTTTCGCCACTGAATGAGCATTGACCGTTCCGCTCATTTTCCCTTCACCTCAACATTGCACCCTGAGCTTTCAAGCCGCTGAATGGATTTGATGCAGTCATCAAGCCGCATTTCATATGCGCTGTCAATAGATGAGAGCTTCCATGTCCTGCCGTTATCTTCCGATGTGTAGTCAGCTACCGTTATGCGGTCACTGTCTTTCTTTCTGCGAAAAGCTGCCCTGAAAAGCCGAGGAGCGCTTTCACTGTCTATCGCCGTAACGGTCATTCCGCTTTCAAGAATGATCTTGAGCTGTTCTGCACTCAACATTTCAGATACCACCTTCCGTTGTCAGCTTCGCCTATGAACACCCACGCACCCGGCAAAAAGAAAATAGGTCTCTTCGGGTGGTTCAAAGCGCTGTTGTAGATAACTGTTGCCGTTTCAACAGGTTCATCATCGCTGTTGTATTTGCAGATGACCTTCCCTTGCTTGTCCTTGCACATAACGCTTATCATGACTTACACCCCCTTAGAAACTTGCCTTGCAGTACCAGCGGATAAAAAGCCCTGTCGGTATAAGAAAAGTGTTTCTTGATTTGCTTCCTTCTCTCCAGAACAGTCCGAATGTCTGGTTTTGTACGATCGCTGATCTAACGCTCGCAGCCGTACAGCCAAAATGCTCGGCAAGATGTTCTACAGGGATCTTCTCAGGGTATTTCTCAATGGTGTCACTGACCCACTGATTATCCTTTTCGATGAAGTTGGAAAGAACATCATTATTCATCTTCATCACTCCGTATATCAACATTCTGTGCCGCATAAAGAACCATCTGAGTTGCTATATACGTCATAGACAGCCCTGTCTCTGCCTCTATGGCAGATATGGCATTGTAGGCTTTTGCACTTACCTTGACCGTCTGCGCCTGCGCCTTTTTTTTTGAAGGTTTGCGAAATATCAGTTTTTCCATTGCCCAAGAGCCTCCATTCATGCTGACTTCTTGCGAAGAGCCTTAATTTCGTCATCGCTCACATTTAACGCTCTGCAAAGCACAAAAAATTCATCTGCCTGAATTTTTCTTGTGCCGTTAAGCATTCTTGACAGAAGGTCGGGATTTATATTCGCCTTTTCTGCCACATATGACTGCTTCAATCCACTGTTTTTGATTTTGTCAACAAAGAACTGACGAATTATCTCCATATAGCTACCACCTTTCTTCTTGTAGTAAAGTCTATGTTTCTTAGACTGTAATTATATTATAATCTAAAAAACATAGAATGTCAAGGGGTTTTTACAATATTTTTCTAAAAAACATAGAAAAATATCTTGACAATATCTATTTTTTGATATATAATAGTGTCGGGAGGTGAGAAAATGTCGAGAACATATATTGCAAAAGTTTTAAAAAGACTTAGGGAAGCGGCGGGCCTTACTATCAACGATGTCGGAGATGCTATTGGTAAGAGTGGAAAGACTGTCAGTGCGTGGGAAAACGGAAGAGGGCAGCCCGATGCGGAAATGCTTATCGCATTATGTGATTTGTATAACGTGGATAATATCCTTGCTGAATTTGACGAGGAAAATATAATCGCTCAAAATGAACATATCGTTTTAAGTGATCATGAAAAGAAAGTTATCACAGCATACCGCAATAAACCACATATGCAGGAAGCAGTAGATAAACTTCTGGAAGTTACGACCGAAAATGTACATAAAAAAATAGATATTTCTCGATATACGGAAAATATCGCAGCAGGCACAGGTTCAGAAGGATTTACCAATGAGAAAATTAAGGAGGTCGAGGAATTTGCAAAGCAAGTCGCAGAACTTGAAGGCGCTGACCCTGACCGACCTTTATCAGTTTGCAAACGATAACGATATAACGATTATCGCTTCAAACTGTGCAGAATGCAAAGCACTTTCCTTGATTACACCACAGGGAAAGTGCTATATTGGTATGGATTATAAGGAAATGAAGTCCGAGCGTGAAGAACGTCAGTATCTTGCTCATGACATTGGGCATTGTGTACGTGGGGCTTTTTATAATCCGTATTCGCCGTTTAATATAATAGAAAAACAGGAACATAGGGCAGATGCAGAGGCTATAAAATATCTCGTTCCGAAAGAAGAACTTATAGAAGCTCTCAAAAGCGGGCTTACAGAGATATGGCAGCTCTGCGAATATTTCGATGTAGATGTGAAATATATCCGCCTTGCGTACTGGGAATATTTTGATAAGATCATATGATACAGTTATATAATAGACAGTAAAGGAGAAATTATTATGGGAGTTTGGAATTGTCCTAATTGTGACTACAAGAACAGTGATTCGAGCAAGACCTGCGCTTCCTGCGGAGCATCACGCCCGGGAGCTTACAGAGTAAATGCCAGTGCCACTACATGGAAATGCCCTAAGTGCAATACCTCCAACAGTACAAACGTCAGCAAATGCTCCAAGTGCGGCGCATCAAGATACGGCGATACCGTCCGCACCCAGCACGAAGAACCCGAAGAGCGCAAAGGCTTTCAGGTAAACAGCAAAGTGGCAGCGGTTTGTATAGCCGTTGCGGTTGTGGTCGCAGTAGGCTCTGCCTTCAACAGAGCTTCCACAAGCAGACCCTCGGTTCAGTCAAGCACCACTTCCGTGACCACCGAAGCGACCACAAAGCAAGAAAAAAAGAACTCAGCTTCAAAACCGAGTTCTTCCTCAAAGCCATCTGCCTTGATTAAATATGCCGCTGACGAAAATAATATATCTGTCGATGATATTTCCGAAACAGAGGCAACCGGCGATGGTAAATATATGGTTACTGTCTATATCAGCCAAAATTCCACACTTTCCAAAAAGCTTGCAGTAAGAGCAATGCACAACGATATATGTTCCTTGATAGAACCGCTCCAGAATTGCAGCAAGCTTGATACCCTTACGATCTTTGTTCAGGGAAGCTTTGTTGACAGCTACGGAAAAGAGTCCAAAGACACCGTAATGCGTGTTAACTTCAACGCTTCTACTATAAACAAGATAGATTTTTCAAGTGATTATTGGGATAGCAGTAATATCCCCGATGTTGCCGATGGATATTGGCTGCATAAATCATTACAAGAATAAAAAAATCCCCGCCCGATGTTGGAGCATCGAACGGGGAGCAGGATATGTAAAATACACACCCAAAGCAAGTATATTTTACCATATCCTCCCGAAAATGTCAAGGAGGAATTTTTATGCCAAGACCAAAAAAACAAGTGCCAAACAGATCAGACGGAAGGTTTGAGTATAAAGCCATCATTGGCAAGTCCTTTGACGGCAAGCCTATCCGCAAGAGTTTTTACAGCTATAAAAGCCTTGCAGATGCCAAGGCAAATGCGCAGGAGTATATTATTCAGCAGGAGACAGCTCTCAGGACAGGGGAGACCTTTATCCAGAAGAGTTATACCTTTGGCGAGTGGGCTACAAAATGGCTAGAAACCTACAAAAAGCCAACTGTCAGTGAAAACACATATAGGCTGACCTATGAAAACAGTGTAAAAAAGCATTTGCTTCCGTATTTCGGTAAAGCGGAGCTGACAAGTATTAGAAGCATTGATATACAAAACTTCTTTAACCATAAGCAGAAAGAGCTATCCGATTCAATGCTTGACAAGCTGCATATGACACTGTTCGGAATATTTGACTGTGCTATAGACAATGATCTATGCTATAAAAACCCCGTTAAAGGCATAAAATACGCATCACAGGTGGAGAAAACTGAAAAAATAGTCTATTCTTCTGACGAAATTCCAATAGCAAAATCCTTTTTCAAAGATGTTTTCCCCGAAGCGTATGTAATGCTAGAGACAGGGCTGAGGCGGGGAGAGGTCTGCGGTCTGATGTGGAATGATATCAATTTCGCGGAGCGCACACTTTCGGTAAACCGTTCGATTGCCGATAAAAAAGGCGGCGGTGTGGAAGTGCGTCCTCCCAAGTGGAACAGTTACAGAAAAATCCCGATTTCAAAGGAGCTTACAGCATTCCTGTCTGAGCTTCCCAAAGTGGGACTATATGTTTTCATGACATCGACCAAAAGAATAAAGTCTCCCTCCTCGATTACCAAAATGCTTGCGGGACATATGGAAAAACTACACGATCAGACAGGACTTCCGATTCTGACCCCTCATGAGTTGCGGCATACCTGCGGAACGGAACTCAGGCGGAGTGGAGTTGACATATACACAATTCAGAAGTTAATGGGTCATAGAGATGTGAATGTGACGGGAAACATGGCTTCGGGATTTCAGTTTTCCGGCGTGTCAAATATCACGGGACAGAGTTTCAACGGTATGATGACTTCCGGACTCTTGAATGTGGTAGGCGAAAACATGAACGGTCTGCAGATTGCCGGTATCGCCAATATCACCGCAAAAGACCTGAATGGCGCACAGATCGGGTTATGCAACTATGCGACGAAGGCTCATGGCTTTCAGATCGGTCTGGTCAATTACTACAGGGAAGATATGAAAGGATTACAACTCGGCCTCGTGAACGCGAATCCCGATACAAGAATACAAATGATGGTATATGGCGGTAACGTCACGCCCGCCAACATAGGAGTGCGTTTCAAGAACCAACTGTTTTATACGATCTTGGGAGTGGGTGCATTCGATCAGAATCTGAACGATAAATTTTCTATCAGCACGTCTTACCGTGCCGGATTGGCGGTACCTGTTTACAAAGGTTTGTCCATTAGCGGTGACCTCGGATTCCAGCATATAGAAACGTGCTCCAACAAGGATGAAGTGATTCCCCGACGGCTTTATGGATTGCAGGCACGAGCGAATCTGGAATATCAGATCAGCAAGAAATTCGGCATCTTTGCCACCGGTGGTTACGGACTGACACGGTATTACAACAAATCCGGTAATTTCGATAAAGGAGCGATCATAGAAGC
>ENA-OZEJ01000294-OZEJ01000294.1-human-gut-metagenome-genome-assembly--contig:-NODE-294-length-14555-cov-5.042138_pt1 | contig 14555 bp, 21 predicted proteins | sample MGYA00245067_ERZ653607 | MGnify/ENA primary metagenome ERZ653607 (study PRJEB26926, sample SAMN06164999) | human gut metagenome | biome: ENVO:00009003; feature: ENVO:2100002; material: ENVO:00002003...
TCTCGTGGGCTCGGAGATGTGTATAAGAGACAGATATTGTTCTTTCAGAGATAAATCGAATAAATTTTGCTGTACGCAATAAGAAAAACAGATTTTTAAATTATCCTGCCCATTCTTGTCAGAAAAAAAATTCTTTGGAAATTTTCGCTTTTCCTTATTCATTACTTTGCAATACAACGCAAGCGTATAATCACGCTTTCGATAAGAAATTAAATCAGGATATAGAATATGCGCTATGTAAAACAGATCTTTGTCTTTGTCAAGTTCAACAGGAAATTCTACTTTTTTGATAGCTTCATCTAATTTAAGCCAATGAATTAAATCCCAGGATATATAATCTCTTATCATATATGGAGTCCATTCAAGCAGATCCTCAAATACATATTTGAGCAAACTGATAACACGATTATTAATATCTCCTGTATTCATATTTGATTGAACAACCTTATATCCATCTGAATTTCCGAGTAAATAGTTCTCGTACTCGGCACATATTATAAAATTCATTTTGCATCGCCTCCTAATATAAGAATGTCTAAAAAAATATTTATTTATATAAAATTTTTGACATTCTACTTATGAGGAGGTCTATTTATGAAAAAAATTGTATGTACAGAAGAACAATATAATAGCATATATGACAGAATTGACCAGATGGACGTATTGGCAGAGGAGTATGTGCCGTCAGAAGAAGATTTTGTTGAAATATGTGAAAATCTCAATGAGTACATGTTGTTTTTGATATGGATTGATGAGACCGGAGTTTCTACCGAGGATAATCAAGAAATGAGAAAACGTATCAACCGTTTGATTAAGGATTATTTGGTAATTAAGGAGTGTGATACCGATTGATTGTTATATATGCAGAAAAGCCAGATATGGGAGTAAAAATAGCTGCTGCACTCGATTGTATTCACTTAAATAATGGCACAGATGTAAATTTTAGTGAATTAAATCGTTATGACGAAGAAATAAAAAAGCAGCGTATACGAGATGGATTATTCAATATAACATACGCTGGGGAAGAAACTATTATAACATGGGGAATCGGGCATATGGTAGGGTTAAAGCAGGCCTACGATTATGATGAATCATATAAAAAGTGGGAAAATCTGCCGCTACCATATATACCGGAAGAATACGGAACAAAAATAACAACCCCAAACACAGCACAATTTTGTCGAATAAAGAATCTATTTTACGCTGCGGACAAAATCATATGCGCAACTGATGATGATCGTGAAGGTGATCTGATTTTTGCATATATATACGATTTTATAAACTGCCATACCCCATATGAAAGGGCGTTGTTCAATAAGCAATCACAGGCAGAGTTTATTAAAGCCTTTAGTCCTGAAAATCTTGTGCCATCTTGGAAAAGACAGCCTGTAATTGATGCAGGTAAAGCAAGAAGTGCCGGAGATTTTATTGTTGGAGCTGGTCCAACAGTGGCAATGAGTTTAAAATTTGATGGAAATGGTACTTTGTCAGTCGGAAGAGTCCAGACAGCCGTGCTCAATATGATCTGTGAAAGAGAACATGAGATAAAGAATTTCAAACCGAAGAATTATTGGGTAATTAAGGCTGATTTTATATGTCCAAATGGAAATAAATATTCAGCTGAACATATTACGAAACGATTTGATATTTTGATTGCAGCAAAAGAGATCTTTAATAAGATATCGGATAAAAAAGAGGCTGTTATTTCATCAATCGAAAAAAAGGATGTAAAAAAAGGTAAACCAAATCTATATTCTCTTGCAACATTGCAAATGGAAGCAAATAAAAGATATGGATTTTCACTTGAATACACATTGAAAATCGCTCAGAGCTTATATGACAAGGGATATACAACATATCCACGGACAGAAAATTTGTTTCTTCCTGAAGACATGATGGATGAAATGGATGATGTTATAGATATTTTGTCTAACAATCCAAATTATTCGCAATATTTCCCTGATAGATCAGAATGGGTAGATTATCATACAAAAAAATATTTTGATAATAAGAAGGTTGGCAGCCATTATGCAATTGTTACAACAAAATCAATGCCGGCTCAACTATCGAAAAATGAAAGTTTGATATACGATTTGATTGCAAAATCGGTTATTACAATGATTTATCCAGACGCGGTATTAAGCACAACAACCATTGAGACAAATGTGGACGGAGAAAAATTCATTACTAAGGGAACAACAATAAAAAATGCTGGTTATATGGCAGTTACGGGTATTCCAAAAGAGCAGCTATTACCGGATCTTGGTATGAGTGATATAGTAGCGGTGAAACAGATTTTTATTCAGCCTAAAAAAACAGAACCACCAAAGCGGTATACTGGAGCATCCTTACTTGTAGCCATGATTAACTGCGGAAAAACGCTTGAAGATGAAGAATTAAAAGAAATTATGTCAAAAGGTCCGGATGGGAAACCAAGAGGACTAGGTAGACCATCATCACAGGCATCCATTGTTAAGACATTGGAGGACAGAGGATATATAGAAGAACAGAAAAAAAGCATAGTTCCAACGAAAAAAGGACTTACACTTATTGCGGTGTGTCCAGTGGAAGATCTCAAATCACCTGTAATGACAGCTAAGTGGGAAAAACGGCTTGATGATATTGAGGATGGAAAAGACACATATGAGGATTTTATGAATGATTTGGAAAATGCAGTAAGAAAATGGACGGAGGATATTATGAACACAAACAAAACATTTAATAATACAAACAATTCATCGGGCAATTATTATTGTCCAATCTGTCGTAAAAAAATGAAAAAAGTATTTTGGGGATATATCTGCTCAGGAAACGATCCGGAAAAAGGGGAAGATAGTTGTCCTTTCCGTATTAGTGACATAATAGCAAAGAAAAAAATTCCTGACAAAGAAATGATAAATCTATTAACTAAAGGAAAAACATCACTAATCAAAGGATTTACTGCAAAATCGGGTAATAAATTTGATGCTTATTTGGTCGTTGATAGAGAAAAAAAGGGGATTGCGTTTAAGTTTGAAGATAATTCCCCAAAAGAAACGAACTTGAAATGTCTGCTTTGCGGTAAAACACTAAATAAAATGAATTGGGGATACGGGTGTTCTGGTTACAGGGAAGGATGCACATTCGCTTTAGGTAAGATATCTAGTTACATACCGACAGAATCAGAGGTACGCAGGCTGTTAGACGGAAAAACTATATTAGTAAAAAACTTAAAATCCAAAAACAGCGGAAGAAAATACGATGCGAACATTTCTCTTTGCTTAGACGAGGAGGATGAAGATTTTGGTAAATACCAGTATTCCTTCCCGGAAGTATAATATATTTGAAAAAGCAGCCCTGCTGGGCTGTTTTTTTTATATTCTGTATAAGTTTGCATTAAATCCAGTTGATTTCCAACAGTACGATCTTGCAGAAAATAACATAGAGCTTTTTATTTTCTGCAAAACAAATAATTTAATGAAATGTTTTGAAAAGTGCGGTTCGGTTAAGTTTACTGCTAAAAAAGAAGCTTGTTACCTAATAGTAGCAAGCTTTTTTTGATACAAAAATCCATGTAAATGATTGTATTTATAGTTTTTTAGAAAACTCCCCTCTTAGGGACTAATAGGGTAAAAAAAGGTCAAAAAACCCAAAAAAAGTCAAAAAAGGCTTAAATAGGCTCAAAACACTTACTCAGCATAGTTTTATTGCCTGTGTGTATGTATTTAGTGTTATTCAGTGCCGTTTTGCAACCCTATTTTCCCCTAATTTTTCACAAGGAACAATAAAATTTTTTCTGGAAACCATGTTTTCAGTAAGGTGCTACCAAATGTAGCAAAATACACAAGATATAATGAAATAAAGGACAATATGCAGTCAATAAGCTGCTGCCATATGTCTCATTTATATAACCAATATGTAGTCACACATCCGAATCCACCCTTATAAATCCTACATATTCCACTCAAACCAATGAGAACATATTTACTCAATGTATTGCTACCAAATGAAGCATATATTTCATAATAAACCCTTAAAACACCCCATAAATGGGAGGATAAAGAGGGAATATATTGGAAGATAGAATATTATGTATTCAATGATGCGCTACCAAAGGATTCGTAATCAAAAAAATCCTTATATATCCTATTTAGATCCCCATGTCTCCCATATATCCCACATAAATCCGGACACATAAAATGATTTCAAAAAAAATAAAAAAATTACATTCTAATAGTAGGATGATATAAGGAGGATGAGAGAAATGTATGCATATCCCATTACAATAAACGGAACCACATATAAATCTGCAAGACAGTGTTGTAAGGCATTAGATATCAACTATGTCAATGTGCAGCAATATTCACGGAGAAAAAAGATATCTATGAAAGATGCAATCATTCAATACATGCATGGAGGAGCGCGGTCAATAACGGTTAATGGGGTTATATATTCATCCAAAAAACAGTGTTGTGAGAAATTGGGAATAAAATATGAAAATGCGCAGCGGTATAAAGACTATCATGGGATCACATGGGAAGAGACCGTAATGCATTTCATGACCAAGAAACAGAATTAAAGAAAGACCAAGAGGTAATTATGGCAGCAGGAAAACGAAAATATCAACCATTTTTTATTGGAGAAAGCTACACGATTGCACGAAAAAGCAAAAACAGACCAGAGTACAATGTGGTCAATGATGGTGTATGTGGGTATTATGTATTTGGGACATATGGGGAAGCAACAAAAGCATGTAATATCATCAATAAAGCAAAGATCACTAAGCAAATAGCATTTTCAAATGAGGATGAAGCAGATTTTTTCAGGAAGCATGAAACGGATGGCAGCAGTTTTATGGAATATATATTATTCAAAACATGTAGGCAGCAGCCGTGATATATTCCCTAATAAACCCCGATTATTCGAATAGCACAAAAAGCGAGAAAGGAAAAATGTTAAGATGGCAAAAACATATGTAGCAAACTATTTATTTAATTATTTTGGTGGAGATAAAGTTGGAGACAAGCTTATACGTGGAGCTACAATCGATGTTGCAATTAGACCGTACAAAAATGGTAAGTTAATCCAATTTGATCCCAAAACAGATCCGGAACTTTTTGAGATTGTAGATGTCTCTTTTGATAAATCTAATATATATAAAATCAAGATACATGATGGTTTAGAAAAAAATATGTGTAACCGGTTAGGCTGGGACAAAATTACATGTGAAGTAGTAAATTATGATTTGATATATGAAAAAAAGGAATATTTCTTTGAATCTTGGGATTGCGGAAAGGAAATATTCGATAAGTTCATTCTTTCCCATATAGAAGATTTTGATATATCAGATAATGTTCACGCCCAGAGCCCATCATATTCATGGTTGGATGAGTAGTATGGACTTTTTCATGTTGAATATATTTAATTTACCAGTGGCAGCAGTCCAATATACTATTATAATCTTCCATAGGCATCCATCCGGGTGCCTTTTTTTCATCCAAAATTCAAACAAAACGCAATTATATGACATACTATATATGATATATAAAGACAATGTTTTTATGTGAGAATATTTCTTGTCAGCTATTTTGAAAAGAGAAATATGGACCAGTGGTTAGAAAAAATGTATCAAGAAAAATTATGATTTAGTGGAGGTAAAAGAAAATGAAACGAGAATGTAAATTTATTTTAAGTGAAGAAGAGATAACCTGCGTGGGGGATATTAGAAAAAGCAAAGATACCATCAATAAAATAATTTCAAACATAGATAAGCTAAGAAAAGAAGAAATAATAGAAGCGTTGAAAACATGCGATGAAAGACTGATTGTTGCACTGAAAAAACTAGAGATAAACAAAAATTATTGATATGTCTGTAAATAGTTATGATTTAGTAAAATTACAATGAAACAGACATTTGGAGGTTATAGAACGGAGGATATCATATTGGAATGAAAAATCATTGATTTTGGAATAGATCAGATAAGATTGTGCAGAGGCACGGATGAAAATATAACATTAATAGATTTGTTTATGATAAGAAGAATAATCTTGAAATGATCGCAGCAAATGAATATATATGAATATTGAAGAAAGGAGTCGTTCGAATGAAAATAACTGATAAGGTAGTAATAAGAGAACTAAATATAGTGAGATCACTTGACCTGGAAGAAAGCATATCTAGTTATCCGGAGCGTGAAAGAGATGGAAGATCGGACATGCAGTTTTTGGCAGATGAAGTGTCATATCGGATTAGTTTATATAAAGAGGAAACTGCAACCGCAGAAGAGTATGAAGAAGCACAACGGTTTCTCAGAGAAACATCTAATGGAAAGAAAATGCCGTATTATGCAACCTTCCCACCAAAACCCAAATATTCCGAATTAGGATTACAAAATAAAATCCGTCTGGCAAAAGATATAGTTAACGAATACAGACGGCTTCAGGCTTTAATGAAAAGGCTGAATGACAAAGGATATTACGGGAGATGGTAAGGAAAAGAGCTGTTTTTTTGAGGAGATAATATTCCATAATACTAACATCACATTTATTAAAGGATTGGAGGTCTTGAATATGAGAGGAATGTTAACAGAGGATGTGCAACACATGGCAAAGAAATTTTTACGAAGAGAAATTTCTGTAGAAGAGTTGCGACTGTATCCATACATTGATTACTGCATAAAAAACGGGCAGGGCTGGAGCTATGAAAAGATCAATCCAGAAGAAGTGAAGATATTAAACAAACTGGATAGAGAGGAACACATAATTTACTCACCAGAAAAAATCATGGTATCAAAGCCATTTTACGATTACATGCAGGATGTTTTGGCAATAAGCTATGTACAGGATTTTTTGTAATACAGAGCAGGAAGAAAAAGAATCAGGAAATATAAAAAACAGAAACTCAGGTGTATTAGGAAAAAGGATGAAGAAATCGCGAGGTATAAATCATGAAAAAAAATAAAGAATTAACTAAAATCAAAGAAACAAAGGACATGGAAACGGATAACACTGATAAGGCAGAGGTGCTATCATCAAAGATATTCCGCGTGATCAGACACGTTGTTGCAATTTTATTATCGGTGGTTGTGCTGATATGGGGAATCAGCGTTCAGCTTGACATATCGACTATAAAAGACCGAACCAAACTCCTTCAAATGGGGACGCCGATTGAAAAATTTGAAGAAAATGGAAAAATAACTGACGAAAGCGATGTAATGTATACAGCTACGGTTCCCGGATCAGATGTATGTGTATTAGATGCCGCCCAGATGGTCGCAATAAATGTAAACATTGAGGGAGCTTATCAATTTATAGGGAACCTGATAAGCAGACCAATGGATTTCTGGGAATACAGCAATGCATATTTTGCATATTATATCACGTCTATTATTCTGAGCACGGTACTCATGTCTAAAAAGATCATGGGAAAGAAGCGGTGGACAGAAAGCTTGATCTTTACATACATGCTGCTAACATTAGTTGAAACATGCACAGCTATCAGTTACGCCAGTGGATTGATGTATTTCAAGAATGCCAAGTATATCATTTTATTGCTTGTGACATATACCGGAATCTTGAAAATCAAGTACATGTTCAAGAAAAACAAAAAATATTTCAGGAAACAAAAAATCAGAACAGATAGAGGAGGGTTAATGCATAAGGATAGGTGTACTTCGGAAGAAGAAAGAAAACAGATGCAAAATGAACTAAAACAGGCTCTATCAAAAAATGGTCCACTAAGGAATATCAAGCATCAGGTTATGCTTCAGATGAATGCGATCAAGATAAAGGAAAAGCAGTACCCAGAGGATGTGAGAGCAGCTGAAAGAAGCCTCGCGGATACAGCTCCTGAGAAAAATGCTTTTGTCGGAACAGAAATCTTTGCATCGTCCTTAAACGAAATGAATGCTTTGATTCACAAATACGCTGAACCTAAAAAGAAAGGCAAGAAGAAAAACATCTATGAATACAGGGGGAATTATTGCTTAGATAAAAAATAATATATAAAAACTTCCATTCGTGGAAGTTTTTTTTAATTAATTTGCTTTAAGTCATTCTATATATAGCAATCAAGTTTGAGAGAAGGGAAGGAGTAATAAAAATTAAATGATTGCAATATATCAAAAGGAGGACAAAATTATGTCATTAGTCACGAAAGAAAATATCAAGGTAGGAATGAAAGTATATTCCTGTTGGGATGATACCCCTATCGATGGATTTGGATGTGTAGAAGCTATCATCAAAGCAATATACGATGATCATTTCATTTATAAAGAACCTCTGTTAGATAATATATGGGGTGAATATGATGATGGAAAAAGTTCAGTTGCTGTTTTCACGGATAAAGAAGATGCAGAAAAGTGGTTTTTCGATAGAGGGTTACCTTTTCAATGGGATGATGGAGGATATAGCCTATGAAAATCATATGTGTAACATCAACAAATGATTTATCATTTGAAATTCTAATAAAAAATGACAATCAGTTAGGAACAGCTATAAAAGCAGTGCAGGAAGGCTGGGATGCATGGAATGCAGCCACAAATCCGGATGATTGGGAAGGTAAATACTTTAATAAGGATGATGTTGAATCTTTTTACAATATTGGTTTTACAGAACCCGCCCAAATCCTTCTTGACCGATTAAATATCGAATACGAATGCATATCCTGCTATGACGATGATGGGGAATGGAATGGGAAATACAGCGTATCAGATGCAATATTTATTGATTGAAAAAATGGAGGACTTATTATGAATAAAGAAATGATATTAAAAACCCTGCAAGAGCAGGATTCTACCATTTTAGATTTCCCCGATCGTGGTCCATGGGGAGATAATAGGTATAGAGGGAACTGTTCCGGATATATTCATGCGTTCCTGATGTGGAAGTATCAAATTAAGCGGTTTGCAGAGGTGTTTGCAGGTTCCGGTACAGGTTCCGATGTTGCACGTGATATGGGTGTAGACTATATAGGGCTTGATTTAAACCCGAATCCCAAGAGAAGTAACATTTTGAGTGGAAACGCCTTTACCGATGAGGTTCCAGAGCAATTTAGAGGTGCAGATATGGTATTTATGCATCCTCCGTACGGACTTGAAATAAATATTCCTTACGCAGGCAGCATGTTTCCCGATCCGACAGGAGAGCTATCTAAATGTGACTTAGGACAGATGCCTTGGAAAGAGTTTATAGAAGTCCTAAACGAAATTGTTATGAAATATTATGCTTCGATTGATAAAGGAGCATATATGGCGGTTTTGATGGGTGATGTAAGAAGGAAAGGCTTTCATTCCATGATGGCTGATATCGTAAAGCCGGGAAAATTGGAACAAATTATTATAAAAAAACAGAATAACTGTTTTTCAAATGGCAGAACATACCAAAATAGTAACTTCGTGCCAATCGTGCATGAGTACATCATGGTATTAAAAAAGATTTTGCCGTATATAATCAGTTTTCAACTGCCTACGAGCTACGAAATGGATATCAGGGATAGCGATTCTGCTACATGGGCTGATATCCTGTATGCAGTAATGAAAGATAAAGGACAAATGTCTCTCAATGCATTATATGACGAATTAAAAGACTGTAAAAAATGCCGAAAAAATCTTCATTGGAAAGAGAAAATCCGGCAGACGTTGCAACAATATAATTTTTTTATATCAAACAGTAGAGGAATCTGGCAAGTTTCTTGATTTTATTAGATATAAAAGCATTTAGCGTGCAGCAGTTCAAATATATTACTGAATAAAGCAAATATTTAATGGAGGACAAGACTATGTTAAATAAAAAGAATGTAGCAAATAATTGGAAAGAAATTGTAAAAGTATTTAATTCTACAAGAGAAACAAATCCGAATATCACCGCAAAGGAAATTGTCAACCAGATTGGCTACGAGCAGACCGTAGAGACGTTTGCGGTTATAGCCGCCATCAAGAAATACGATGGAAGAATATATGGCAAAAACAGAGATTGGATGAATCAAATCCCTGTTGATCCTGAATCGGTGGTTTATGAAAGAGAAAATCCTGTTATTTATGCCGGACTCGATGATATCCATACAGCCCATATCAACCAGATCATTACCGCGCTGCGGAAAATGAAGGAGGCATAAGTTGTATGGGACATAATATTCATTACGCTATTTGTGAAGATACAGAAAATGCGCGAAAAAATTGTGAAGCATATTGGAATGAATGTGCAGCAAAAGAGGATTGTCAGGAAGGTTGTTCAGGACTATCACAGTCAATCAGATGGCTAAAGCATACGCCATTTGATACAGAAGAGGCAGCAAGAGAATATATTGAAAAAAATGATAAAGGATGGTATGACCAGTTAGCGGTTAGATTTTTTCAATATTCCAATATTGTTGTTTCTAAAACATACAAAGTTTTGGAAGAAAGAGCAAAACGCTTACAGGCACGATATGAGGAACTTCGTACAAAAGTCCACTATGAAGATACAAAATCTGCTTTTATAACATGTAGAAATTGTCAATCAAAGCTGGCAGGTTGTTACATAGGCAGTGAAAAACGAATAAAAAATATTTGTCCTGTCTGTTCCGCAGATCTCCGTCCAAAATCAACTCTGGCAATAATAGAAACTGCAAGGAAAAATGCAGAAAAAGCAAAAAAAGGATTTAATTGCAGAAGAACGGAAGCTGCAGGAGAAACAGAAAAAACAATCCATTGTAAAGTGGTTGGTTAAAATTGAATATCATACATAAAAAGCAATCCAAGATGCCGGTTATTGTCCGGCATCTTTTTTTATTTATTGTTAAATATAGCATTCTAATTATAGCAATCAAATAGAAGAAGAAAGGAGATGTAGAAATAAAATATTGATTGCAATAATTAAAAAATGGAGGACTCATTATGAAAGATACAAACAACGGGCTTCACAGCTACAAGGAATATAATAAGGAGTATATTGGTTCATCCGACTATTCATCTTTGATTCTGGTAGGCTACGAAAACGGTGTTAAGATAATTGCATTAAATTTTGTCGAAAATGCGAATTATTATGCATACATCGTTGATGATAAAGCCTATATTGATTCGTACTGCATCAGGGCAGCGGAGTTTACTGCATGGATGAAAATCTATGATGATGATGGACTTATTCATCGGTTTGAGGCGGATGTTATTCGGGTATATCGAGCTGGTGAGATGGGGTGCATCATTCAGTTGATTCAAAATCCAAAGGAGAAAAAGCCATTGATTGAAGATGGATATTACTATATCGAGAATAATGTCGTGATTAAAGAGGATGGGTATACTGACACCACTGAGGAAGTTGGAAGAGTTATTCCGCTTTAAATCATATATGAATATTATAATGGAGGACAAACTTATGAGAACAGACGAAATAGCCCTTGTTAAGGTTGCAGTAAAACGTGCAAAGAAAAAGAACAGTGTATATGAGGGTTTAAAGGCAATTAACAGATGGAAGAAAAACCATCCCAATAGAATCCTCGATGATATCCTGCATTGTTATCGGAAGGTAATAAAGCGCGGAATTATCAAGGACGATGTTATATATGATTACTTCAATACTGTTAGAATTCATTTTTCTACATACAGAAATGATGAATTTTCCCCATGTAGAATTGTGAATTATGAAATTCCTGTAACATGTCTGCAAAATTATCTTTTAGAGATAGAAGACTGCAGAACAGCAGCAGAATTTTTCGAGACATATGATTCTGATGAGGCACAGGAATTATATACTTATGCTGAGGATGATAACCGGATTTTGAAGGAATCGGTAGATTACTCTGATGATTTTATTCAGGAGTATGAAAAATCAAATTATTTATCCAGGGAAGATTTTTTTTGGTCTGTTTATATTAAGCAGTCAGCATAATGATTACGTTATGGAGGAAAAGCATATGAAAACATTGATGAAAAGCGTAAAAGCAGTGAAAATATCTGGAAAAGATATGTACAATGCATATATCAAAAGAGTACCTTACATGAATGGAATGTATTCATACTATGGAAAGGGCGATGATTTTTTGCCGAAAGTAATATCTTTTTTTAATATTGAATGTAATGTATTGTTTTGCACGGAAAAACAATTAAATTATTTCAAGAAAAACATCGATTGTCCGCTTGCAGACTTGAAAAATTATAAAAAATACGCAAATCTTATGGAATATGCTGAAAAACAGTATATATGCGAGGACATAGAAGAAATATTTTACTTGACACCCGAAGGTGACTGGAGACTTGTTCAGGTTACCGAAGATGGCTTAAAAGAGTATTTATTTGATAACATTGATCCAGCAGAGGTTTCAGCAGAAGAAATGTATAATGCTTATTATAATTCTCATCTGGATATTACTGTTAAACCTGAGCTAACTTATAAGGGATCACATTTACTTCCATGTATTCAGTTATTTGAAGATAATACCAAGATACTTTACTGCTTCAGAGATCAACTGGATGAAATCAAGAATACTGATCTGCCGTTGGAAAATATATCATTGGAAAGCTTGTTTGTTTTGGGAAGTTCCTTGAATGAATCAGGAGATATATACTTCAATGATATCAATGAGGTCATGATGTATTCAGATGGAGAGTGGGATCTTATGATTAAGTTTTAACTGACTGATATTGTGATCAGGGGCTGCCAATAGGCAGCCTTTTTTTATTTATCACACAGAATATCAATCTATATATAGCAATCAAATAAGAGGAAAGGAAGGAGTAGAAGAATATTCATAGATTGCAATATATCATAAAAGGAGGAATTGACTTGGTAGATACGTCAAGTCTTTGTTACAGATCAGATGACATGTATGGAGATTTCCCTTCTCTGGACGAAATCAACCGCGATTATTCAGAACTGATTGATGTTATTGGTGATGTAACAACGAAAGAGCAGATTATAGAGTTGCTTAATAATACAGAATTATCTATTGAGGCTAACGGAGATTATCCGGATCAGTTAGATGGTAATGTAGATGAAATCCGGTATGAAGCCTATGGATGCCTTGCTTATATTTACTGCAAGGTACAAAAGGGGAATGTGACTGATATTTCTTTCGATGTCTGGTCCAATTTGTTGTCAAGCGAATTTATCCAGGGAACCAGTATCGGGCAGCTTGAAGAAAACTACAATCGTTTTCTCAGAAAGGATGAATGCCTATGAAAAAAGAGACGGTTATGAAGGTTCTAAACAGGTATTGCAAAGGTTTGGCCGCGATGGAAAAACAAGCCCTGTTTGACAAGGAAGAAAATGATGCAAAGCAATATCATTTTGACATGTGTGCATTAAAAGAAGCAGTAAAACTGATTGAAAGAAAGGAATAACGATCCTCGTAGACGAGGTTATATGCGGATTAGCATGGTGAACGCATATTGTAAAGAGTAACGGAGTGGCCAGACTGCTTATGGTGTAAGCGATATAGTCTTTAAAAACGATCCAGACCGATTGTTACTTTTCCACACTAGAGAATTGTAGTGTGGTGTTATGAAACAGAAATTAACTGTATGTTGGATTTCAGCAGGTGTATCAAGCTTTGTCGCTGGCTGGCTCAAAAGAGATTCTATCGATGAATGGATTTATATAGACATCGATGATCAGCATGAAGACTCAATCCGGTTCATCAAGGATTGTGAAAAAGTTCTTGGCAAAAAGATACAAATCGTGAAATCAAAGGAATACAGGTGTGTAGAAGATTGTCTATTAACAGCAGACATGATTAAACTAAGTTCAGGTTTTGCTCCCTGCACAAGCTGGATGAAAATAAGAGTCCGGAAGGAATGGGAAGAGGCTCATAAGGAATATGATCTTACCTACGTCTGGGGATATGATTTTTCTGAAAGTAATAGAGCTGCCCGGATGGTGGAGCATAATCCACAGGCATCTCATTTATTTCCACTAATAGACAAATATCTAAGAAAAGAAGATGTGCATGGATATTTTGATAATAACTTTTCTTTTGCACGTCCCAAAATGTATGATATGGGATACCCCAATAACAATTGCATAGGCTGCATAAAAGGCGCAATGGGTTATTGGAACAAAATCAGAGTAGATTTTCCTGAAGTTTTTGCCAGAAGAGCTGAAATGGAAAGGGTGCTGGGGCATTCCATACTGAAAGAAAGTGATGGTACACCGCTTTATCTGGATGAGCTTGATCCAGATCGCGGTAATATGAACACTGAAGTTTTTCCAGATTGTTCAATTATGTGCTATATAGCAGACCAAAAATAAAGGAGGACTAACTGTATGATCACAGCATTGTATTTTGATGTAAAATTCAATAAGGATATTATCAAAGAAAGATTCATTTCCCCAGGATCATATGTATTGCTGATCGATGGAAAGGAAATATCCATTGATTTCATGGATTCATATGGCTCGGTTAATAATAAAGGAAAAACCATTCATGTAGAAGCAAGAGGGGCGGATTTGAATTATTGTCCGGAAATGAAAGATATGACACCCGAAATGTTGGCAAATGCAGTAATAGATCATATCAATATCTATATCGTTGATGATAAAGGTAATTTTTTAGATCTGTCTCTTATACACATCTCCGAGCCCACGAGACCGTACTAGATCTC
>ENA-OZEJ01000318-OZEJ01000318.1-human-gut-metagenome-genome-assembly--contig:-NODE-318-length-13458-cov-25.004999_pt1 | contig 13458 bp, 10 predicted proteins | sample MGYA00245067_ERZ653607 | MGnify/ENA primary metagenome ERZ653607 (study PRJEB26926, sample SAMN06164999) | human gut metagenome | biome: ENVO:00009003; feature: ENVO:2100002; material: ENVO:00002003...
AGGAATATCCATTAGCCACGATTCATGGTCATAATGAATTTGCCAACAAAGCCTGTCCCTGCTTTGATGTAAAGAAGGAGTGGGGGAAGGAGTAAACAAAAAAATAGCGAGTCTTCACAGACCCGCTATTTCCTATTATTTTAAATTTTTTAAGATGTTTATTAAAAATTTTCTAGCCTTATACAATGCCCTGAGCCATCATAGCCTTAGCTACCTTCAGGAAGCCGGCTACGTTTGCACCCTTTACGTAATTTATGTAACCGTCTGGCTCTGTACCATACTTCACGCAGTTAGCGTGAATATCGTTCATGATGTCGTGGAGCTTAGCATCAACCTCCTCACGAGACCACTTCAGACGCTCTGAGTTCTGGCTCATCTCAAGACCTGATACTGCAACACCACCTGCGTTGGCTGCCTTACCTGGAGAGTAGAGAATCTTAGCATCCTGGAATACCTTGATAGCCTCTGGAGTAGAAGGCATGTTAGCACCCTCGCTTACTGCGATTACGCCGTTGGCGATGAGAGCCTTAGCTGCCTCCTCGTTGATTTCGTTCTGAGTAGCTGATGGGAGAGCGATGTCTGCCTTCTCAAACCAAGGCTTAGCACCTGCAACATATTTTACACCATACTTCTCTGCATATTCCTTGATACGGCCACGCTCGACGTTCTTGAGCTCCATGATGTAATCGAGCTTCTCGCGGTCGATTCCGTCTGGGTCGTAGATGTAACCGTCTGAATCTGAACATGTAACTGGCTTAGCACCCAACTGGAGCAACTTCTCCATAGTGTACTGGGCTACATTACCTGAACCTGAAACCAAAACTGTCTTGCCCTTGATGTCAATACCCTTGGTAGCGAGCATGTTGCAGAGGAAGTATACGTTACCGTAACCTGTAGCCTCAGGACGGATCAATGAACCGCCGAACTCCTGACCCTTACCGGTCAAGACGCCCTGGAACTGGTGTGTCAACTTCTTGTACATTCCGAAGAGGTAACCTACCTCACGGCCACCTACACCGATATCACCAGCTGGAACATCCTCGTCTGGACCCATGTGACGATAAAGTTCTGTCATGAAAGCCTGGCAGAAACGCATTACCTCGTTGTTGCTCTTGCCACGTGGAGAGAAGTCAGAACCACCCTTAGCACCACCCATTGGGAGAGTAGTAAGAGAGTTTTTGAATGTCTGCTCGAAAGCCAAGAACTTCAAAATACCCAAGTTTACTGACTTGTGGTAGCGAAGACCTCCCTTGTAAGGGCCAATCGCGTTGTTGTGCTGAACGCGGTAACCCATGTTAGTCTGTACGTTGCCCTTATCATCTACCCAAGATACGCGGAACTGGATGATGCGGTCTGGAATGCAGAGACGCTCGATGAGGTTTGCCTTCTCAAACTCTGGGTGCTTGTTGTACTCTTCCTCGATAGTACCGAGAACCTGACTAACTGCCTGAATGTACTCAGGCTCGTTTGGGAATCTTCTTTGGAGATTCGCGATGACTTCTGATGCTTTCATAATCTTTAATCTTTTATTGAGTTTAAATTCTTATTTTTTATTTCTGGTTGCAAAGATACATGTTTTTCTTGAAAACACCAACAAAAAGAAAGAAAAAATGCAGAAAAAGTAGAAAAAAGTTATTTTTTAACATTCTTAACCTCGATTTGTAGCGCTTTTGTGTACGCACACCTTATTATATAAGAGACATTTTTCGGGGTTTAAGTCTTTATCCCGTTTTAGGGAATCTTGCATTCTGGCGACTTCTGTTTATCTATCCTGCGCCATAGGGCATAAATGAGCAGGATGATAGCGTAGAGGCCGATTACCTGAGGCAGACTGATTCTTACGTTTTCGATGCTTGCTCCAGGCAGCATGCTGATCAGTTTTATGGCTGTATTCAAAAACTGGGTGATGCTGGTCAGGGCGCCTGATGTAAGGCTGATGAGTGGGGCGGCAACCGGTGCTATGGGCGCCCATAACGTGAGTGGGGAGAACAGGATTAATGCTGCCCCAAGATATAGGATGAGGGTTGCTGCGGGAATGGCGATGTAATTGGTGAGAAGTGAATAGCACGATATTCTGCCGAAGGTGTAGACGATGACCGGAAGGGTTCCTATCTGGGCTGCCAGTGAAACGCAAAGGAGTCCCCATGCCCAACGGATGAAACGGCTGCGGATGGGGAGGAGGGTGTAAAGGGGTGTGAAGAACAACAGAATGGAGGCTACGGCCAGGAACGAAAGCTGGAAACTCAACTCGAAAAGATAGAGCGGACTGATGAAGAGCATAAATATATAAGCTGAGGATAAAGTGTTGAGAGGCAGACCGGTACGATGGAAAGCTAAGCTTAAGCTGTAGGCTGAAAGCATGATGGCTGCACGGACTGCACTTGCCGGCAATCCTATGAGAAAAACGTAGGTCCAGATGGAGATGAGGGATAGGATGATGGTGTAAACTGAGTACTTTCTGCCGCCTAGCAGAAAGATGAAAAGCTGGAAGATAATGCCTATATGAAGTCCGCTTACTGCCAAGATGTGACTGGCTCCGGAAATGGAGTAACTGTTTCGGGTGTTCGAGTCGAGTGCGCTCTTGTCGCCCAGCGCCATGGCTGCGATGACTGCATAGTCTTGCTGTTTTACGTGAAGGGAAACCAGTTTGCTTTCAATATTGCTTTTATAGCGTTCGGTATTGATTTTTGCCCGTGTGAGGTAAGACAGTTCCTGCCAGTTTTTCAGTTGTGTAGAGGTTTGGGAATCAGCTATTTGCTTGCAGGTAAGAAAGGCCCCAAGGCTCAGAATGCATAAATGAATCATCATGCATTGGGAATAGATGAGAAACTGGTGGCTCCTGCTGAAGTAAGCTTTTTTGCTTAAAAACTTAGTAAGGAAAAAGATGATGCTGCTAAGGGCGCATGAAATGATGGAGATGATGAGCCAGAAGCGCATATTGAAATCATCATAGCCCCATTTGGCTATGATGATTCCGATCGTCAGTGTGAGGCTGATGGTCATGAGCGGGGTGAGGGGTAGCGCTTTCATCATTCCTCTTTTCTTTTAAAAGATAATTTATTTCCTATTTCTTGAATCCGAAGATGCGCTTGATGAATTTCTTCACAGCATTTTCTTTCTTCTGTGGATTTACGATAGGGGTGTGCTTGTGTGCCGCCGGCTTGTCTCCCTTTTTCTGGGCTACGCCTCTGCCACGGCCGTTGCTGCCTGGGCGAACATTGTTCTCGGTGCCTGGGCGCTGTTGGTTGCTGTTATTGCTGTTATTGCGGCGCTTCTGGCTGTTGCTGTTCTTTGGCTGCTCGCCTGGCTGGGCTGGCTTCCTGTTCTGCTGCTTTGCGTTCTGCTGCTTGTTGCCCTGCTGTGGCTGCTGCTTTGCGTTCTGCTGCTTGTTACCCTGCTGAGGCTGCTGTTCGTTGCTGCGTGGTGCTTTTTCCTGACGCTCGTTTGGCTTGTTTGGCTTGCGCTTGTGAGAAGTCTGGTCGCGGTCTTTCTGTCGGCGGTTCTTGGCACTGTTCTTTCCGGCCTCGCCGTTTTTGCCGTTACCGCGTCTGTTGTTTCTTCCGTTTGCGCCTTTCTTCTTCGGCTTGTTAAGCTTGATGTATTCAGGACCTTCGCCGCATCCCTCAGGGAGAGGCATTTTGTCTACCACCTTCTCCAGGAACTTCTCTATCTGCTGGAACCAGTACTGGTCTTCTTCGCTCACGAAGGTGATGGCTCTACCATCGCGGTTGGCACGGGCAGTACGGCCGATGCGGTGAACGTAATCTTCTGTATCGTGAGGAACATCGTAATTGATGACCATCTCAATATCATCGATGTCGATTCCGCGCGCCACAATATCGGTAGCTACGAGAACATCATACTGTCCGCTCTTGAACTTGAACATCACATCATCGCGCTCAGCCTGTTCCAGGTCGCTGTGCATGGCTCCGCAGTTTACTCCAATCTGCTGGAGGGAAGCTGCGAGTTGCTTCACCTTGAATTTGCTGCCGCTGAAGACAATGACGCGCTTCAGGTCGCCCGCCTTGAAGATGTCCTTGATGATGGTCATCTTCTGGGTTTCGTAGCATACGTATGCTTCCTGCTTGATTTTCTCGGCTGGCTTGCTGACGGCAAGTTTGATTTCTACCGGATTCTTGAGCAAGGTCTTAGCCAGTTCTTCTATCTTCTCAGGCATGGTTGCCGAGAACATGATGGTCTGGCAGGTCTTTGGCAGTTTTGACGCGATGGTCTTGATGTCGTCAGAGAAACCCATGTCGAGCATGCGGTCGGCCTCGTCAAGAATGAAGAAACTTACCTTGCTGAGGTCTACATTGCCCAGAGAGATATGGGAGATGAGGCGGCCCGGGGTGGCGATGACTACATCGGCGCCCATGCGGAGGCTGCGCAACTCCTGATCGTAACGGTTGCCGTCGTTGCCGCCGTATACGGCTACGCTGCTCACGCCCTGCAGGTAATAGCCGAAGCCTTGCATCGCCTGGTCTATCTGCTGGGCGAGCTCGCGGGTTGGTGACATGATGACGCAGTTGATGGCGTCTTTCGGATAACCGCCGTCATCGAGCTTGCTCAATACTGGCAGCAGATAGGCTGCGGTTTTGCCGGTTCCGGTCTGGGCTACACCCAAGACATCGTGACCTTCTAATATCTCTGGAATGCACTTTTCCTGTACAGGAGTGCATGTGTCGAAGCGCATGTCATATAATGCGTCGAGCACGTTGTCGTTTAAATCTAATTCGTCGAAATACATTCTTCTATAGTTTATAGTTTACAGTTTATAGTTTATAGGGGAGCATGGCTGCTATAAACTATAAACTCTTAATTATTAATTGATAATTACCTCGGTGCCTTGCGGTAGCAGAAGTAGGCTACGATGGCGAAGAGGAAGTTTGGAAGCCACGCTGCCAGAACAGACGGGAAGTTGGCCTGGATGGCGAAGGTGGCAGAAACCGTCTGCAGCATGATGTAGCCGAAACTCAGCGCAAGTCCAACGCCCAATGCTGCTCCCATGCCGCCTTTGCGCTTGCGGGCTGAGAGGGAGACGCCGATGATGGTGAGGATGAACGAAGCGAAGGAAGAGGCGATGCGCTTGTGGTATTCTACCTCGTACTGCACTACGTTGCCCGAACCGCGGTTAATCTGCTTGGAGATGTAATCGCGGAGCTCAGGACTGGTGAAGGTTTCCTGCTGACCCTTGGAATAGACCAGGTCGGTAGGTTCCATCATGATGATGGTGTCCTTCTGGGCTCCGCTCGTAATATGCTCTTTCATGCCCTGGAGCTTGCGGATTTTCCAGTTGCTCAGTTTCCAGTGATACTTGCTGTCGGAAATGGTGTCGTACTGGATGTCCATCGCTGTAAGGTGGCTTACGAGTTTCTTGTCCTGGAACTTGTCGAGACAGAATCCGTAGCCGCGTTTCATGCTGTTGTCGTAATGCTGCATATAGGCAATCACTCCCTTGTCTACCTGCAGCTGTACATTCTCGGCACTGGTATTCTTCTTCTTGTTCTTGTACATCGTCTCGAAGTTCTGCCTGATGACGGTTCCGTGGGGAATGACGTAGGCTGAAAGCCCGAAGGAGAGGGCTGAGAGCAGCACGCAGGTAATCATGTATGGGCGAAGGAGACGCTTGAAGGATACTCCCGACGCCAGGATGGCGATGATTTCGGAATTGCTTGCCAGCTTGGTGGTGAAGAGAATGACCGCCACGAACACGAACAGCGCACTGAAGAGGTTGGCAAAATAGGGCACGAAGTTGGCGTAGTAATCGAAGATGATTGCGCGCGCCGGTGCATGGTGCTCTGTGAATTTTGACAGGTTCTCGTTGAAGTCGAAGACGATGGCGATGGAGATGATCAGGGCGATGGAGAAGAAATAGTAGCCCAGAAACTTCTTGATAATGTACCAGTCGAGCTTCTTGATGTACCTGAACGGGTTGAGAAACCGGAATATGCGCAGGAACCGGAGCTTGTGAGCCAGCCAGCGCACAGCCCTGATGAGCCACCCGAACTTGCGGGAAGCCCATCGGCCGGTGCGGTAGAGCCGGCGGTGTTTTCTTATTTTCTTAAAATCTTTCATGATGCTTGCTTACTTAAATTCTTCGGCCAAGCTGGTCGATGATGGAATTCTTCCATGCCACGAAATCGCCCTGCTCGATATGATGGCGGGCATCGGTCACGAGACGCAGATAGAAAGAGAGGTTGTGGATGCTGGCTATCTGCATCGCCAGCAGCTCCTGGGCCTTGAAGAGGTGGTGGAGGTAGGCCTTCGTGGTTACGAGGTCGATGTCGCAGCCGTCTGGATCTATCGGACTGAAGTCTTTCTCCCACTTCTTGTTGCGCATGTTCATCGTGCCCTGATAGGTGAAGAGCATGGCGTTGCGGCCGTTGCGGGTCGGCATTACGCTGTCGAACATGTCTACGCCGCGCTCGATGGCTTCGAGGATGTTCTGCGGGGTTCCTACGCCCATCAGATATCTCGGCTTGTCTTTCGGCAGGATTTCGTTCACTACTTCTATCATCTCATACATCACCTCGGTAGGCTCTCCTACGGCAAGTCCGCCGATGGCATTTCCGTCGGCTCCCTTGTCGGCAATGTATTTGGCTGCTTCGCGGCGCAGTTCCGGGAAGGTGCAGCCCTGAACGATAGGGAAGAGACTCTGCTGATAGCCGTAGAGGGGCTCGGTTTCGTTGAACCGCTTGATGCAGCGGTCTAGCCAGCGCTGGGTGAGCATGAGGCTGTTCTTGGCGTACTGGTAATCGCTCTGTCCCGGTGGACATTCATCGAAGGCCATCATGATGTCGGCTCCGATGATGCGCTCGGTGTCCATTACATTCTCCGGTGTGAAGAAGTGCTTGCTGCCGTCGATGTGGGAGCGGAACTCGCAGCCTTCTTCCTTGAGTTTGCGGATGCCGGTGAGCGAGAAGACCTGGAAGCCGCCGCTGTCGGTGAGGATAGGACGGTCCCAGCCGTTGAACTTGTGCAATCCGCCTGCTGCCCTGATGACGTCAAGACCTGGGCGCAGGTAGAGGTGATAGGTGTTTCCGAGGATAATCTGTGCCATGACCTGCTTCTTGAGTTCCTCGAAGTGGACGCCCTTCACGCTTCCTACGGTTCCTACGGGCATGAAGATTGGGGTCTTGATCTGTCCGTGGTCGGTGGTGATGATGCCTGTACGCGCATCGCTTGCTTTATCTGTTACTTGTAATTCAAATTTCATTTCTATTCTTTTTTATCATTTTCCTCAATGCTGAAGTCTGTAGGTTTTTTCACCTTCTCGTCGGTCAGCGCGAACTGCCAGACGTCAGCCACATTCTCTACATAGTGGAAGTCTACGCCTTTGAGATATTTCTCCGGTATTTCCTCTACGTTCTTCTGGTTCTCCCTGCACATCACGATGTGCTTGATTCCTGCCCGCTTGGCTGCCAGAATCTTCTCCTTGATTCCGCCTACCGGGAGTACTTTGCCGCGGAGGGTTATCTCGCCGGTCATGGCTGTGTTGGCACGCACCTTGCGCTGGGTGATGGCTGAGGCGATGCTGGTGGCGATGGTGATTCCGGCAGAAGGACCGTCTTTCGGGGTAGCTCCCTCAGGCACGTGGATGTGGATGTTCCACTGCTCGAAGATGCGGTAGTCTACCTGGAGCAGGTCGATGTGCGACTTGACGTATTCCAGTGCGATAATGGCTGATTCCTTCATCACGTCGCCCAGATTTCCGGTCAGGGTGAGCTTGCCTGCCTTGCCCTTGCTGAGCGAGGTTTCGATGTAGAGGATTTCGCCGCCCACTGAGGTCCAGGCTAGTCCGGTTACCACTCCTGCATAGTCGTTGCCCTGGTAGATGTCGCGGTTGAACGGCGGATTGCCCAGCAGGTCTTTTACTTCGGCAGGGGTGATGGTGTAGTTCTTCAGCTCCTGGTTGCAGGCAAGTTTGTAAGCCATCTTGCGCAGACTCTTGTCAATCTGCTTCTTCAGCTGTCTTACGCCGCTCTCCCGGGTGTAGTGCTCGATGATGAACTCGAGGGCATTCTTGTTGAAACTTACCTTTGGCGAAACCTTGTCGAGTCCGGTGCTTTCCAGCTCTTCCGGTACGAGGTGGCGCTTGGCAATCTCTGTCTTCTCTTCGGTGATGTAGCCGCCTACTTCTATCAGCTCCATACGGTCGAGGAGCGGACGCGGAATGACGCTCAGGTCATTGGCTGTGGCGATGAAGAGTACCTTGGAGAGGTCGTAATCCATATCGAGATAATTGTCGTGGAAGGCATTGTTCTGTTCCGGGTCCAGCACTTCGAGCAGGGCTGATGCTGGGTCGCCGTTGAAATTGCTCTGCGCCACCTTGTCAATCTCGTCGAGGATGAAGACCGGATTGCTGCTGCCTGCCTTCAGCATGTTCTTGATGATGCGGCCCGGCATGGCTCCCACATAGGTGCGGCGGTGACCGCGGATTTCGGCTTCATCGTGCAGACCGCCCAGCGACATGCGTACATATTTGCGCTTCATGGCTGCTGCGATGCTCTTGCCCAGACTGGTCTTTCCTACGCCCGGAGGACCGTAGAGGCAGAGGATAGGACTCTTGCCGCCGCCGTTCAGTGCTCTTACGGCGAGGAATTCCAGGATGCGTTCCTTCACATTCTCCATGCCGTAGTGGTCGTGGTTCAGGATGCGCTTGGCACGGGTCAGACTGAGGTCGTCCTGGGTGTAGGAGTTCCAAGGCAAATCTACCATGGTCTGCAGGAATCCTATCTGTATCGAATAGTCAGGACTCTGCGGGTTCAGGGTGTCGAGCTTGGCAATTTCTTTCTTGAAGATTTTGGCAGTTTCCTCGCTCCAGTTCTTCTTTTTCGCCTTCTCCAGAATCTCCTTCTTCTCCGGACTGGCGTTGCCTTCTCCCAGTTCTTCCCTGATGTTCTTGATCTGCTGCTTGAGGAAGTATTCCTTCTGCTGTTCATCGAGGTCGTAGTGGGTTTTGTTCTCAATCTCAGTCTGGATGCGTAGCAGATGGCGCACCTTGTTCAGGGATCTGATGGCAATCATGATGCGCTCGCTGAGATTTTCCTCTTTCAGCATCTTGATTTTATCCTCGATGGAGAAAGGGAGGAGGGAGCACATGAAGTTGCACTGCATATGAATGCTCGAGAGTTCGTTGATGGCCTGGATGGCCTCATCAGTATAGTTGGCGTTTGATTTGATATAGTCTGTCGCTTCGTAATGGAAGTTCTCGTAGAGCATTCTGAAGAGTTCATCGTTGTTCTCGTCAGGCCATTTCTCCGGAAGACTTTTTACGTCAATTACTGTGTAAGGCTCTTTTTGAACGAGATGTTTCATCTGACATCTGCCCAGACCCTGGATGATGATGCTCATCTGCTCTGTGCCAGGCATCTTGATCACCTTGATGAGTTTGGCGAAGACACCTACAGGGTAGAGGTCTTCTTCGTAGGGCGATTCTGTATCTTTGTTCTTCTGGCAGAATACGCAGAATATGGTGTCTGGTTTCTTTTCCAGCATCCGGACGAGATTCAGACTTTCCTTTCTGCCCACAACGATAGGGGTCATGTTGGTAGGGAAAACTACAATATCTCGCATGCAGAGGGTAGGGTACAAACCTTCTTCCTGGTCTTCGATCAGGGTTTTCGGGTCTCCCTCGTAGTCTGCAATCATTTGTATTCGGGTACTTGTTCTTCTATTATCCATTTTGTTATGATTTCTATATTTCCGTGCAAAGGTACTCATTTTTTGTGAAATATCGTGGAAGATGATAGATTATTTAATAATAAAATTGCTTTTTCTATATATTAGTACCCGTTTTTATAGATGTAAGTAGCTGCTTTTGCAGGTGGAAGTGGCAATTTCTGCTGCTTGCGATAAAATAAATCGGCGGCGCATTCGTTTTCTTCTGTAAAGAGACAGAAGAATTTATGGGTAATTTTCGATTTAAACAGTTTGAGATAGAGCAAGACCGTTGTGCCATGAAAGTGGGAACTGACGGCGTTTTGCTGGGTGCATGGGCGCAAGGTGGCAGGCGGGTTCTGGACATTGGTTCCGGAACGGGACTGATTTCGCTCATGATGGCGCAGCGTTTTCCTGAAGCTGAGGTAGTGGGGATTGATATGGATGCTGATGCCTGCGGACAGGCGAGGGAAAATGTGATGGCAAGTCCGTTTCGCGACAGGGTGGAAATAGAATGCTGCAGACTGCAGGATTTCGGGGGAGCCGGTGTTTTTGATGCGATAGTGAGCAATCCTCCGTTCTTTGTAGATAGCTTGAAAAATCCGGACAGTAAGAGGATGATGGCGAGACATACGGACAGTCTTCCGTTCCGCGATTTGTTTGCGGGTGTAAAACGGTTACTTTCTGATGACGGTATTTTCTCTGCAATTGTTCCCGTAGAAGTAGTGGAACAGTTTGTTGCAGAGTCTTGTATATTAGGTTTTTATCTTATACGGAAGTGTGGTGTAAAGACGGTAGTGCGCAAGCAGCCAAAGCGCTTTATGCTGAGTTTTGCCAAGCATCGCATTTCGCCTTATGAAGAGCATGTTGAAACGATGATGGATTCGCAGGGAAACCGCTCGGAATGGTATAGGAAAATAACGGAAGAATTCTATCTTAGTGGGTAGTGATTAGTGATCACTACTCACTACTTAAAGGTTCAGCTTCTTCTGTACCAGTTTGCTGATAGCTTCTACTCTTTTGCTCTGGCGCTGGATGTCTTTATGAATATCATCGCGCACGGCATTGAAGTCGTTGAAGAAATCGGCAAAGGCAGACTGAATCATGTTCGGCTTGCGGTCGTTCTTGTTGGCAAATGGGTTCACCACCATCTTGATTCCTTTTTCTTCCAGGTGAACATCAATCTCTGCACCCGTCATCACAGGGTCGCCATCATAATGGATTACGCCTGGCTGACTGCGGGTGATATGGAGCTTCTTGCAGCGGAACGACTTGATCTTCGAGTTCTTGTCCAATGTCTTGTTGAACATGTCGAAACTTACCTGAGGCGCCTCGATTACATCGAATGGTTCCATGATGACAACATCCATCAAACCGTCGCTCATGGATGCTTGAGGGGCAATATAGGCATTGTTGCCATACTGAGATGCGTTGGCACAGGAAATGAGGAACGCCTTATACTGCTTGGTGCCCGTCTCGTCCTCCAGCGTGTAAGTCTCAGGCTTATACTTCAATCCCTCGCGCAGGATATTTTCAGCATAAGTGATAGGACCACGCTTGCCGCTCTCGGCAAACTTCATGCTGACGAAAGCGTCAAAGCCCATGCCGCAGGTGCAGAAGAACGGGTGGTCGTTGATGACACCATAATCCAGATCTCTAATCTGGCATTGGTTGATGACCTCTATGCATTTCTTCAGGTTCATCGGGAGCAGCAGATGTCTTGCCAATCCGTTGCCCGAACCGCAAGGCAGAATGCCGAGGGCAGTATCGGAGTGAACCAGTGAGCGGGCCACCTCGTTGACGGTTCCGTCACCACCAACCGCCACAACCACATCTACATGGTTGTTCTTCGCTTCGGTAGCAATTTCCGAAGCGTGCCCAGCTCTTTCAGTCATTCTTATCTCGTACTCAAAAAGCTCTTTGTCCAAAACAGAATCTATCAGACTGGGAACTGCCGCCTTGCTGGCTGTTCCTGAAATCGGATTCATGATGAAAAGTATCTTTTTCTTCATTATATAGTCAAGAGTTTGTAAAATTTAGGCTGCAAAAGTAATAAAAATACCCAAAATAACAAGAAATATCGATTAAAAAAACTATAAAAGTAAACTTTCTTATAAAAAAAGCCATTTTATTGAGTTCTTTTTTGTATCTTTGCATCCTGAAACTTAGAAAAATATAAAAAAAGATAATAAAGTACACCTATTAATAATGGGACAATTACAAGAAAGATACAAGAATTATCGTGAACCTCAGAAGTATATGGCTGCCGGTGTGTATCCATATTTCCGCGAGATCACAAGTAAGCAGATGACAGAGGTAACCGACATCGATGGTCATAAAATCCTGATGTTCGGTTCTAATGCTTATCAAGGTTTGACTAACGACCAGCGAGTTATTGATGCAGCAAAGGCTGCGCTCGACAAGTATGGTTCTGGTTGTGCAGGAAGCCGTTTCCTCAATGGTACGCTCGATTTGCACGTGCAGCTCGAAAAGGAGCTTGCTGAGTTTATGGGCAAGGATGAAACTTTGTGCTTCTCTACAGGATTCTCTGTAAATCAGGGTGTCTTGGCTTGCGTAGTAGGTCGTAACGACTATATTATCTGCGATGACCGCGACCACGCAAGTATCGTAGATGGCCGCCGCCTCTCATTCGCTACCCAGCTTCACTACAAGCACAACGATATGGAAGATTTGGAGCGCGTGCTCTCTAAGCTCCCTGAGGAGGCTATCAAGCTCATCGTTGTTGACGGTGTGTTCTCTATGGAGGGCGACCTGGCTAACTTGCCTGAAATCGTTAAGCTTAAGCATAAGTACAACTGCTCTATCATGGTAGACGAGGCTCATGGTCTTGGCGTATTCGGCAAGCAGGGTCGTGGTGTCTGCGACCACTTCGGTCTGACCGATGAGGTAGACCTCATCATGGGTACATTCTCTAAGAGTCTGGCTTCTATCGGCGGTTTCATCGCATCAGACAAGGATACGATTAACTTCCTCCGTCACAACTGCCGTACTTACATCTTCAGCGCCTCTAACACTCCAGCTGCCACAGCAGCAGCTCTCGAGGCTCTCCACATCATTCAGAATGAGCCAGAGCGTTTCGAGAATCTCTGGGATGTAACCAACTATGCCTTGAAGCGTTTCCGCGAGGAAGGTTTCGAGATTGGCGAGACAGAGAGTCCTATCATTCCTCTCTACGTACGCGATGCTGAGAAGACATTCGTTGTTACCAAGATGGCTTACGATGCAGGTGTGTTCATCAACCCTGTTATTCCTCCAGCTTGTGCTCCTCAGGATACATTGGTACGTTTCGCACTCATGGCTACTCATACTAGAGAGCAGGTTGAGCAGGCTGTCCAGATCTTGAAGAAGATTTTCGTAGAAGAGGGAATCATCAAGTAAAATCAGATTTTCCGGTCTGAAATCAGATTTGCCGGTCTTCTCGGTTTGACAGATTCGGGCAGTCGGTTTCTGATTTAAAAGTTCAGCAAGTATGATAGCGGTTCTTTGCCGCTACTATATATAAAATAAGGTATAAGGGCAATTCCGGATAGGGGTTGCCCTTGTTTTTTGCCTGTTTCCCAGCCATTTTGCATTAAAATGCATATTTTTTGAAAAAAGTTAGGGAAAAATTTGGTGGAATCGAAAAAATGTAGTACCTTTGCACTCGCAATTCAGAAATGATGCTTAAAGCAATGCTTAAGAGGTGTCGTAGAGATGAGTAAGCGGGGTGTAGCGCAGCCCGGTAGCGCTCCTGTTTTGGGAACAGGTGGTCGCAGGTTCGAATCCTGTCGCCCCGAC
>ENA-OZEJ01000343-OZEJ01000343.1-human-gut-metagenome-genome-assembly--contig:-NODE-343-length-12738-cov-4.886856_pt1 | contig 12738 bp, 8 predicted proteins | sample MGYA00245067_ERZ653607 | MGnify/ENA primary metagenome ERZ653607 (study PRJEB26926, sample SAMN06164999) | human gut metagenome | biome: ENVO:00009003; feature: ENVO:2100002; material: ENVO:00002003...
CGGTTCTGTATGTGAATGTCACACTGAAATCGTACAGAGATATGATTTCGGTCTATGGATTTAATTCTGATCAGGTGGAAATGCTTGAGCAGATCATGAGTCCGGAGTTTATGGGACAGCTTGGATATGCCGGAAGCGGAAGTGGCGGCGGAGGCGGAAGTCCGGGAGTAAGCTCCATGACTGAGGATGAAATCAATGCCATCCTTAGTGGAATTACAGACAGCAGGCAGAAAACAGTCTGCTCCTATGCACTTCACAGAGTTGGCTTTCCTTATAGTCAAGATTTAAGAGATAGCGGTAACTATTATGACTGCAGCTCCTTAGCCTATTATTCATGGAAAGATGCAGGTGTGGATATTAGTTACGGCGGTGCAACCACAGCGGCAGCGGAGGCACAGGGACTGGATGAAGCCGGAAAGACTGTCTCCTTTGATGAGTTACAGCCGGGAGACCTTATCTTCTACAGTTTTACAAGCAACGGAAGATATAAGAACATCAGCCATGTGGCAGTATATGTCGGAAATGGCAAGGTGGTAGAGGCACTTAATGAAAGTCTTGGTGTGGTCTACAGAGATGTGGCAAGCACAGGAAAGATTGTTGTGATAGGAAGACCATAACAGGGAATTTGCAGAGAGGGCATAGTCCCTCTCTGAGACTGGAGGTAAGAATGGATTTAAAAGATATGATACTGGTAACAGAAAACGACAGGGGAACAGAGACAAATATGCTGATGGCTCTGGATGATTATAAGAGTTTTATAGCAGTTGATGACATGTCAGAGCTTGCAGAAAATTTGTTGCAGCTTGGAAGGACACTTGGTGAAGCAGATAACTTCACAGAGTATTACAGGGCAGCAAATGTAACTGTATCTGCGAGATTCTGTCTGGATGATATTCAGCTGGGACACTTTCTTCAGGGATTTTATAACGATTCCAAAGAATTTCGGTTTGATAAAGAAGCCAGTTCTTCTGAATGTGTTGCAAAGCTTAAGGAGATTGGAATGACCGATAAGGGCTGGGTTGATGATTTTAACCTGCATTATGAAAGTGTGGACAGATCATTTGAAAGGGGACAGACATTTCATAACTTCAATGACCATGATTACATGGTGCTTGAAGCATTATCACCAAGAAATCTTGTGGTGATGGATATGAAGTCAGGTTCTCTTACAATCGCCCTTGGTGCGACAGAGTATAAGCGTTATCCGAAGGATGGGAAGCCTACAAAGGACAATACCACAATCGGGGTATCGTGGGAGCATGGGATTTATCTTGGTTCCACACTCTCAACCACGAATTTCAAGGCATACAAGAGGGAGTATGGCACACCGGAAAAGATAGAGGATATCTATGATTACAGGGCAAAGCTAAAGCAGAAGTTCTATTTTTATCAAGATATGTCAAAGGATGATGATGTGCCAAAGAAGCTGCAGAATGACTTCCTTCACCAGATGTATGAGGATTTCGGAACGATTGAAGAGGACTGTTTTTACGACAGGCTGGAAGATGGAAAGTACGATGAGGGCTTTAAGGAAAGACAGGTAAAGGAAGAAAAGAGCTGGTGATGAGATTTTTACAGGAGGCGATATCATATGGAACAGGAATTTGATGTTGAGATAAAAGAAGTGCTTTCACGAGTACAGAAAGTAAAGGCAGAGTCGCTTGACGATGCCATCAATAAGGCAATGGATATGTATTATGCAGAGCAGATAGTCCTTGGAGCAGAGGACATGAAGGGAGTTGATTTTGCGCCTATCAGCGAAGGTCAGCTCCCTTCTTCATTAAAAGAAAACGGAGGAAAAGCAAGATGAAAAGTGATTCAACAACAGTAATTAAGAACATGGAGTTTTTAGTAAAGGAACTTCATAAGGAGTGGGACAGATCGGGTGCTTCTAAGGCATCCGTTATTATTTCCCTTGAGGAAGTAGATGGTATCAATGATAAGTTAAAAGAGATTATCTATCAGACACAGAAGTCAGTCGATGAGGATGAGCTGACCTTTAAACAGAGCATTGCAAAGTCCAAGGAGTGCTATGTGCTTCTTCGTGTGGTGCGTAAGATTGCAAAGAAAAAGGATAAATGCGAAAAACAGGCAATCGACAATGAATTTGCAATCGAGCTGGATAAGGATGAGTTAAAGCTATTTAAGGGATCGTTTGCAGAGATGTTTAAGTAGAGGAGGACAAAGGTATGGGCGTTGATATGAAGGTCAAAGCGATATACGATTCTGAGATTGGTAACATCACCAGATCAGAAAAGAACTGGAAGGATGTGTTAAAGGTCGCAGGTCAGTTATACCGCTATGAATTTGACAATATCGTTATGGTAACAGCTCAGAGACCTCCGGAAAAAAGCACACTCATGGCAGATTATGATACCTGGAAAAAGGTGGGAAGATATGTAAAGCGTGGTGCGAAAGGCTGCGCTATCTTCCCGTCGAGGGCACTGAATCCACGCATGAGGTATATCTTTGATATCAGTGATACCGGAGGGAAAAATGTCAAACTGACATGGGACCTTGAGGGAGAAAATCTTAAGGATTATCTGGATTTTCTTGTGTCAGAAGGTCAGATTGAGCAGTACGATAACAGCGACAGGGAGTCTCTAAAAAATATATTAAAACAGTTTACAGGAACAGATGTTTGGCTTATAATAAAAGAAGAGTTCGGAGACCGAATGACCGAGCTTATGCAGCTATCAGGTAGTGTGATAAAGGAAGAAAGTAAGAAACGCAATGGCTTACAGCAGGAAATGGACATGGAGCAGCTTGTATATGCAAGTGTCATGTATGCTGTAGGGACGAGATGCGGATTTGACTTATCTGTGCAAGAACAGGATTTTAGTCAGATCGTAAATATCAAAGACGAAGAGATCATTTACCGTCTTGGTTCCATTGTATGCGATGTCTCCTGTAGTGTTCTTAGAGAATTTAGTCGTAACTTAAAGGCAATCGAGAGCGAAAGGAGAATTGGATATGTTAGAAGAAATGACTTACAAGGAAGTGGACGGACTGCTTTATCCGCAGATAGAGATGCCGGACGAGACGGAGGATCTCACGAAGCTGGGCAAATACGGAAGGATGGCGATGAGTTATCTTCAGGAGAACGAGCCGGCAAGATACAAGACGCTGATGAGATTCGGGAAGATGTACGAGAAGATGTCAGCGGTAGAGGAGGAAGCGAATCAGCTGTACGACCAGCTGGAGATGCAGTATCTGGCGAAGCACAAGCCACAGAATCCGTCATCGACAATGGAGATGTGGAAGATAAGAGAGCAGGCGAAGATGCAGGCAGAGGAAGTGGTACTCCATCAGATAGTGATGCGATTCCACTAGAATCTGATGATACAGAACTGAATAGGGAACTTGATGAAATCAATTCATTGGGTGTTAGTAAGGAAGCCGAATATACACAGGCTTCCTTTTTTTTCGACCAGAACGGGCAGGCAAGCATTGGCACCATTCATACTGAGGATAAAAACAATAATCAGTTTATGCGTCAGTTCGAGCAGGACAGAAAAGCTGCATTAGCAGGTAAATACAATTATCTGAATCCCAAAAAGTCTGCAACAGTACCAGGTGAGTATATCAAACAGGTGCTTATGAGAGGTACAGGTTTTATCGGTGGCAAGGGCAGGGTATGCAAGATTTTTGAAACAGAGATTGATGCAGGAACCAGAGCAAAGCGTATCAAAGCAGAATATGGTCAGGGAGGTGCAGGCTGGCCGGTTGACGGACTGGGACTGCACGGATATGACACATTTCATGGGAATGGATTGCGTTTTCAATGGCGAGATGAGGATGGAGAGGTTGAAGGATATGTTTCGTGGAAAGATATCGAAAAAGAGCTTGGTGTCCTTATTCTTACAGGGGAATACCAGCCTGAGACACCTCGTATTGATGAGCTTGCGATGGACGGACTCCGTGAGGATGATGAGGTTATTGATGCCGAATATCGGGAAGTGGAACCGGAAGAGGCAGAATCAGAGATTGATGATTATGCAATCCCTGATGAGCCGGAGAGCTATGCTTCTAACAGAGATTATGTAAGTGCAAAAGGCATGACACCACAGGAAACTGCCGATGAAGACCGCATGGTAACACAGGCAGAATATGGTGCAGAGATAGAAGCTGAAACAACTGAAAAAGATCCATCAGAGCTTCAGTATATTACACCGATTGATTATGCCAAGCGTATTGCAGAGCTTGATGAAGACCTGCGTGATGCGGCGGAGATTCTTGTAACAGATTGCAGCTGCTACACTCCGTTTAGGGCATTCCTTATGGATGTGGTGCAGTCTGATTTTGCATTTATGCCCAATAAACTTGACCTTATCAGGGATATCGCATTAGGGACAGATAATGCAGAAAGAAAAGCATATTCCAACAATAAGTATGGTCTTGTGGAGTACTCAATCAGAAGCGGATATGTGAAGATCAGCTATAAGAACAGGAATGGTGTGCGAAAGGAAGGTGCTCTCGACTGGCGTGAGTTATACGAGATTTTATCCTATATGGTAAAACAGCCATTTTACTGCGGAGAAGACCAGAAGAAGTATTATCATGAGACAAAGCAGAAGGCTGACAGGGATAAGATGAATCCGGTCTATAAGAGATTCTTTGATATCGAGGATAGTGTAAAAGCCAATCGTCTTGAAACCAGGGAAAGAGCAATAGCGAATGGCTGGGATACCAAGATTGATGAGAATGGTCGTATTGTGTCAGATAATGTCGAACCAGCGTCAGTTGATGTATCTGATGATTTGCATCGAGATGACAGTCAAAGAGAATCAACCGAAGAATCTCAGTTACAGGATGAAACAGAACTGGCAGTTGCTGACAATCAGAAAAAGCACAACTTCCATTACAATCTCTGGGAAACAGAAAAAGCCGGTCCAAAAACCCGCTACCAGTGGAATATTGATGCAATCTGCACCTTAAAGCAGATTGAGGCAGAAAATCGCCTTGCCACACCGGAGGAGCAGAAAGTTCTGTCGAAGTTTGTCGGATGGGGCGGACTGTCACAGGCATTTGATGAGAATAACGCAGGCTGGAGCAAAGAATATGCAGAGCTGAAAGACCTTTTATCTGATGAGGAATACAGTGCTGCAAGGGCAACAGTAAATAACGCCTTTTATACTTCACCGGAGATTGCCATGTGCATAAATTCGGCACTTGTCCAGTTTGGTTTCAGAGGCGGCAATGTATTAGAGCCATCTATGGGTATCGGTAACTTCTTTGGAAGTATGCCGGCACCAATGCAGAGAAGCAAGCTGTATGGGGTGGAGCTTGACAGCATTTCAGGAAGAATTGCAAAGCAGCTTTATCAGAATGCCAATATCAGTATCACAGGATTTGAGAATACCACATATCCGGATAACTTCTTTGATGTGGTTGTCGGAAATGTGCCATTTGGTGATTATAAGGTATTTGATCCAAAGTACAACAAGTATAACTTCCGTATCCACGATTATTTTCTGGCAAAAGCACTTGATCAGGTAAGACCGGGAGGCATGGTTGCAGTAATCACCACAAAGGGAACACTTGATAAGGCAAATCCTACTATCCGAAAGTATCTGGCTGAAAGAGCAGAGCTTGTGGGAGCAGTAAGACTTCCGAATACTGCATTTAAAGATAATGCAGGAACCGAAGTGACAGCAGATATCCTGTTTTTGCAGAAGAGGGAGAGAAAGATTGATATTGAACCTGACTGGGTACACCTTGGTGTAACTGAGAATGGCATTGCAGTCAACTCTTATTTTGCAGAGCATCCGGAGATGATGCTTGGATCTATGGAATATGACACAAGGATTTACGGACAGGACAGCAGATATACAGTCTGTGTGAATAATGATGAGAACTTCAATATGTATGAGACTCTCAATAAGGCTATCGGTAATATCAAAGCCCAGATGACAGATTTTGAGAGAGTGGCAGATGAGGCGGAGCAGACGGAGGAAGTTATCCCGGCTGATCCGGATGTGAGAAACTACACTTACACATTTTTTGAAGGAAAACTCTATTACAGGGAAAATTCTGAGATGGTAAGAAAAGAGGTATCACAGACTGCCGAGGAGCGAATCCGAAGCCTTGATGAAATCAGACAGATAACAAGAGAGCTGATTGATATCCAGATGGATGGCTGCAGCGAGGAGGAGCTTTCTGATAAGCAGAGACTTCTTAATGTAAAATATGATGCCTTCGTAAAGCAGTATGGAGCCATTACTTCAAAAGCAAACAGAATAGCATTCAGGGATGACAGCGATTATCCACTTCTTTGCAGTCTTGAGGAAGTAAACGAAGATGGGGAGGTGAAAAAAGCGGATATGTTTTATAAGCAGACGATTAAGGCAAAGACTGTCATAGACAGGGTTGAGACTGCTGTGGAAGCATTAAATGTATCCGTCAATGAATTTGGATATGTGAATCTTGCCTATATGCTCTCTATCTATGAGCCGGATATTACTAATGCAAAGGAAGAGCTTGCAGAAAAGTCCGGGCAGACAGTGGATGAGATAACGCTAAGTGATGATGCTTTGGCAGAGCTTAGAAGAGCAGTTCTTGTGGAAGAGCTGGACGGACTGGTTTTCCTAAATCCAGACCGCTACAACGAGAACAATCCCGACATCGGCTGGGAGACAGCAGACGAGTATCTTTCGGGAAATGTGAGAGACAAACTTCGTGTAGCAAAGGCTATGGCGGCTGATACAGACAATCCGCAGGCAGAAAGATTTGCAGGAAATGTGGCAGCACTTGAAAAGGTGCAGCCGGAATGGATTGAAGCCTCGGATATTGATGTAAAGATTGGTACGACATGGATTGAACCGCTTGATTATGAGCAGTTTATCTATGAGCTTCTCAATACACCAAGAAGAGCAAGGGCAGTCAGAAGCCAGTTTTACAATACAGGCATTCAGGTACACTTAAATAAGATGAGCATGGAATGGTTCATCGAGAATAAAAGCATGGATAAGCATTCAGTGGCAGCTACTAAGACTTATGGTACAAGCCGCATGGATGCTTATTCTATTTTTGAGGATACGCTGAATCTTAAAACTGTAACAGTAAGGGACAGGATTGATGATGGCGATGGCAAGTATCATTATGAAGTCAATAAGAATGAGACAATGCTTGCAAGGGAAAAACAGAACATGATCAAGGAAAAGTTCAAGGAATGGCTGTTTTCAGAGCCGGAACGCAGACAGAAATATGTGGAGTATTATAACGAGACATTCAATAACATCCGTCTGCGTGAGTATGACGGAAGTCACTTACAGTTTCCGGGAATGAATCCGGCGATTGAGTTAAAGCCACATCAGAAGAATGCGGTGGCAAGAATCCTTCTTGGAGGAAACACCCTGTTGGCACACTGCGTTGGTGCCGGAAAGTCCTTTGAGATGATGGCTGCCTGCATGGAGCAGAAGAGACTCGGACTTGCCAATAAGACGATCATGGTTGTTCCAAAGCCACTTATCGGTCAGACGGCATCAGAGTTTTTAAGGCTTTATCCGTCAGCAAATATCCTGGTTGCCACAGAGCGTGATTTTGAAAAGAGCCGCAGGAAGCAGTTCGTATCAAGGATTGCGACAGGTGACTATGACTGTATCATCATGTCGCACTCGCAGTTTGAAAAAATTCCGATCTCAGCAGAGAGAAAGGAAAGAATGCTCAATGAGCAGATTGATGAAATCAGCTATGCGATTGATGAGATGAAGGAGCGTAACGGAGAGAGATGGACTGTAAAACAGATGGAAAGCCAGAAGAAAAAACTGGAGGAACAGCTGAAATCTCTATCTGATGAGAGCAGAAAGGATGACCTTATAACCTTTGAGGAGCTGGGTGTTGACTCTATTATGGTAGACGAGGCACATAATTTTAAGAACCTTGCGATTTTTTCCAAGATGAATAATGTATCAGGTATCAGCAGCAGTGGAGCAAAGAAGTCAACGGATATGCAGCTTAAGTGCCAGTATTTGTCTGAGATAAATGATGGCAGAGGCATTGTGTTTGCGACAGGTACACCGATATCCAATACCATGTGTGAGATGTATGTCATGCAGCTTTACTTACAGAAAGCGGCACTTGAAGAGATGGGGATTTATCACTTTGATTCATGGGCAGCGAACTTTGGTGAAGTGACAACAGCACTGGAGCTTACGGTAGATGTAAGTTGATTCCGTTTTAAGAGCAGATTCAATAAGTTTACCAATCTGCCGGAGCTTATGAATATCTTTCGTGAAGTAGCAGATGTGCAGACCGCAGACATGCTTGACCTTGATGTGCCGGCTATTCGTGGCGGCAAGCCTATCATAGTGGAGTCAGAGCCTGACTGGTATGTAAAGCAGGTTATGGAAGACTTTGTTGTGAGGGCAGAGCGTATCAGAGGTGGTGGAGTTGATCCAAGTGTGGACAACTTCCTAAAGATTACTCATGAGGCAAGATTACTCGGAACAGATGCAAGGCTGATTGATAAGGACGCACCAAATAATCCAGATGGAAAGCTCAATAAGGTAGCGGAGAATGTATGGAAAGAATATGAGAAAGGAAATGCCAACGGTCATATAGGCTGCCAGCTTATTTTTTCGGATATCGGCACACCGGGACCGGATAAGGATTTTACCATCTACGATTATCTGAAGGAAACACTGATACAGTATGGTATTCCGGCAGAGGAGATAGCATTTATCCATGATGCAAAGACCGACGCACAGAGGGATGCACTATTTAAGGAAATGAGAACAGGTAAGAAAAAAGTGCTTATAGGTTCTACAGATAAATGTGGTACTGGCGTTAATGTTCAGACACATCTGGTTGCAATGCATCATGTGGACTGTCCTTGGAAGCCAAGCTCCATTGAACAGAGGGAAGGACGAGGCATCAGGCAGGGCAACGAAAATGAAGAGGTGGCAATCTATAGATATGTCACCAAAGGAACTTTTGATGCATACAACTGGTCGCTCGTCGAAAATAAGCAGCGATTCATCAGTCAGGTCATGACAAGCAAGGCTGTAAGCCGAAGCTGTGAGGATATCGATGAGGCAACACTTTCCTATGCAGAGATTAAAGCGGTTGCCACAGGCAATCCTTTAATCAAGGAAAAGATGGAGATTGACAATGATGTCCAGAGATTAAAGCTATTAAAGGCATCTTATGACAATCAGAGATATGGCTTGCAGGATAACTTTATGATTAAGTACCCGAAGCTCATTAAGACAGCAACTGAAAAGCTTGCCAATGTCCGTGAGGATGTAAAGGCAAGGGATAAGGAGCTGATTGATAATCCGGAATTTGCCATTACCATAGGCAAAGCAACCTACACAGAGCGTGTGGATGGAGGAACGATGATGCTTGAAGCAATCAGCAAATGTAAGACCGGAGAGACAACTGCAATCGGTAAATTCCACGGATTTGAACTGCTTGTGGAAAAGAACTTCCTTGGCATCAATTATATGGTGCTTCGTGGAAAGACAGAGTATAAAGCAGAGCTTTCCACCAGTCCGGTCGGCAGCATGGTAAAGCTGGAAAACCTGTTCAATGGACTCCATGAGAACATTGATTTCTTAGAAAAGAAGATTGAGCAGTACCAGAATGACCTTGAAGCATCAAAGACTGAGTATGACAAGCCATTTGCGTACAGCAAGGAACTGGAAGAAAAGCTGGCAAGGCAGTGTGAACTGAATGCCCAGCTTGACCTTGAGAACGCAAAGGCTGTGGATGCAGACCTGAGCGGACCGGAGGAAGAAAGAGAAGCTGATGACAGGATGGAATCTGCAGCAATTGTGGCAGAGGATAAAGGTGCTTATCCAGCCGACAGAGAGGGCAGAACACGATAGGAGAGTGAATAATATGAGCATAAGAAAAGTGGTCGCAGGACTACTGATTACAGCAGGGATTGCCATTATGGCAGTCCCTTTTTTCTGGCGGGCAACCGGAGAAAAACAGACAGAACAGCTCATAAGTGAATTTGAGCAGACATTGGAGGATGATTACGATGAAGAAACAGATGTGGAGGAAGAGCAAACCTCCATTAGTAAAGAGGATGAAGCCATTCTTAAAGAAGGCGGTGTTATCGGCATCATTGAGATACCGGGCTTAGATATCAGGTATCCGGTAATGGAAGGAACCACAAGTAAAGTGCTTAATGCCGGGATTGGTCATATAGAAGAAACTGCAGGAATCGGTGAGAGTGGCAACTGTGTGTTATGCGGTCACAATGGCAGCAGATATGGCACATTTTTTACACCACTAAATCAGATATCCATAGGTGATGAAGTGATGATAACCGACAAAAAGGGATTGAAGCATATCTATGAGGTAACAGAGACAGAGGTAGTAAATCCGTATGATAACAGCATCAAGACACAGGGTACTGAAAAAGAATTAACTCTTTTTACCTGTTCCCAGAAAGGAACCATGCGTTTTGTGGTCAGGTGCATTTATAAGGAGGCGGTGATGGATGAATAAGAGATACCGGTTAGGTGAGATAGAAGAGGCAGTATCAGAAATGGAAGAGCTAATCGGGCTTGAGGATGATATTGCAGAGATTGATGATGACTTTCAGATAGTCGTAAGCGGCTGGTCTGTGTATGTCGAAAGCCTGAATCTGACACTCAGACAGGGAATAGCCTGTGTATGGGATGCGAAGGAAGGATTATTTATGCCTGATTTTGATGTGACCATCGTGTATGAGGGGAACACTGAAACACAGGAGTGGCTCTACTACGAGCAGGATGGAATGGTCGTTACACTTGGCAACTGGTTAAATGGCAGATTGTCTTGTGAACAGATAGAACAGCTTTGGTGTGAGCTTATCATACCGGAGCAAAACAAAGAACAAAAAGAAAGCGAGGAATAGCATATGAAGTATTCAATTAAGGTAAACGAAGTAAGGGCAAAAGAGGGCAGCAACATCAAGGGATTTGCAACAGTAGTATTTGGTGATTCATTTAAGATTACCAATATTGCAATCCTTGAGAATAAGGACAAGGGAGAGCTTTTTGTTTCAATGCCTAGATACCGCTCCAATGAGCGTGATGAAAGCAATGGTGTGATTTATAAGGATGTGTGCAATCCTATCACAGCAGAGTTTCGTGAGGAACTCTATACCAATATCCTTGATGCCTATGCAAGAATCAAGGAACCAGAGAAAGAGGAGACACAGAAGCAGGACAGAACACGTGAAATGCCTGAGTTTTCCGTAACTGTGACACCTTATGAGAGGGAAGGCAGTAACATCAAAGGACTTGCCCGTATTTACTTTGAAAACAGTTTCATCGTAAATAACATCAATATCGTGCAGGGTAAAGAGAAAATCTTTGTATCAATGCCTTCTTATAAGACAAAGCAGGTGGATGAGCAGGGCAAGCCAATCTATCAGGATGTCTGCTATCCGGTCACAAAGGATTTCAGAGAAAGACTCTACAATGAGATTATCTCGGAATATGAGAAAGCAAAGGATAAGAGCAACGAAAAGGCAAGAGAGAGTGCAGAGAAACATCATGGCAATCCCGATAAAGAGAAGGACAAAGAGGCAACGCCCTTTCGATAATCAGTAATCAGAGTACAGGGGCGGCCAAGGCTGCCCCATTTACAGAATGGAGGAAACAGAATGGATATGGAAGCAGGAAAAACACTTACCAATGAGGAGGTCATAAGAGAACTTCTCGAACTATTAAAGAAAAATGCCATGAAAGAGCAGGCAAATGATGTATTTGAGATATGCAGCTATGTGGATGGACTGGAGAAAAAGATTGATTCCATGACGGAAGAACTCACCAATATGCAGAACCAGATCAAAGAAATGCAGGAAGATACACTTGTCAATAATGCTAAAAAGGCATTGTCGGAAGCACAGGAGCGACTTAATGCCAGATGTGAGCAGATAAAGTCGCAGGTATTGGAAGTGAAAGCACAGGTCAAATCTACAGCAAAGTGCATAGTTGATGAAGCAAAGGCAAAGGGAAGAGCTGCATTATACAGGGTGTCGGAGTTCTTAGGAATTAAGAAAAGGCTTCTTGATATCCGAGAGAATGTAAGAGGTGCAATAAAGACCACGGATACGGATATAGCAAAGACAGCACTTCTTGCAAAAGGATTTCGTGAAGCTGGTCAGACAGCAGCTAATGCATTCCGTACTTTTGCAGATAAGCCGGAGGTGGATTATTCACAGAAGGAACAGAAACACCCTTTCACAAAGGCGGTGCTTGCCCCTATGAAAGCAGTGAAAAAGATGCTTGTATCAATGAAGCTTCATCTGGACGCTTCGATTGATAAGCTGGATAATCTGGCTATGAATGTGCAGTTTGATAAGGAAAAGCGTATGGAGCAGACAAAGGATAAGGAACAGAAAGCACCGGATACAGAAAGAGAGATCATCTACTCACCGATGGTAGCTGAACCACAGGAGTACAAGTATAATGCAGATGCTTTTGAGGCAAGAAAAACATCGGAGGCAAAGCAGGAAACGGCAGGGAAGGAGCTGCCAAAAGTCAGGGAAGATAAAGCCAGATAAGTTTAGGGGCGTGGGAGTAAAATCCTGCGTCCTTTTTATTTGTTTTAATAGCAGGCAAAAAATGGCGAAAATATAAAAAAATGCAAGAAATGGCGAGTAATTTATCGAGGAATAAGTTATCCTTTGAGTAAGATAGATGGACTGTGGTTATGTATAAAATTTTGCAAGTAATAAATTTTATACGAAAAAAACACAGCCTGCAAATAAAAAGTCAAGGCTAAAATGAAAGA
>ENA-OZEJ01000357-OZEJ01000357.1-human-gut-metagenome-genome-assembly--contig:-NODE-357-length-12334-cov-5.206694_pt1 | contig 12334 bp, 7 predicted proteins | sample MGYA00245067_ERZ653607 | MGnify/ENA primary metagenome ERZ653607 (study PRJEB26926, sample SAMN06164999) | human gut metagenome | biome: ENVO:00009003; feature: ENVO:2100002; material: ENVO:00002003...
CAGCGTCAGATGTGTATAAGAGACAGGAAGTATGCTCGGCAGGCCGGCCGTTTTTGCGTTTTACTTCTTACTTCGTTTGCGAAGCAGGTCATATTTAAAGTTTGGCGGAATATCCGTACAAGACAATCGAATTTGCATAAAAAAGGCAAGATGCCGCCGGCATCGGCCGTATCGGCATTGTCTGTGCCTTAATTGAAATCCGGGCAGAAAGCGGCTGTAATCAAACAGGAAAAGCCGATTAATAAGTTGTTTTTCAGCCTTTCAGCCCGAAGGCGGCGATGAGTTTTCAAATTTGAAAAAGCGGGCAGCGGGAGTTGTTTCAGGCTCTTAGTCCGAAGGCGGCGATAACCCCGATCGTAACAAACATCAGCAAAGCCGTGATCAGGAGAATGGAATCTGTTTGTGAAAGCGGCTCTTTTTTTACAACCGAAAGGGGGATAGGCAATGAAATTTCCTAAGATAACATACAATTCTCCCGTAACACTTACATTTGCACTGCTGGCGCTGGGGGCAACTCTGCTTATTCAGTTTATCGGTCAGAGCGCCGCTGTGAGGTTCTTTTCGGTTTATCGTGCTCCGCTGACCGATCCGCTTTTTTATCTGCGAATGTTCACCCATGTGCTGGGCCATTCGGATATGTCCCACTTTATGGGCAATTTCACCGTAATACTGCTGGTAGGACCTATGCTGGAAGAAAAATACGGCGGAAAGCGCCTGCTGATAATGATAATCTTCACAGCGTTCATTACGGGACTTATCAACGTTATTTTCTTCCCCGGGATGGCTCTTCTGGGGGCAAGCGGAATTGCGTTTATGATGATACTTCTCAGTTCCTTTGCCAACAGTGGCAGCGGCGAGATACCTCTCACACTTATCTGCGTGGCTGTGCTTTATATGGGAACGGAAGTGCTGAACGGTCTGTTTGCTCACGATAACATCTCCCAGATGGCACATATCATCGGAGGAGTGTGCGGCTGTGCCTTTGGCTGGCTCATCTGCAATAAAAAGGCGTAATATATTGTCGAAAATAATAAAAATCAAGCTTATTATGGTGCTGACTTTGAATAAAATAACGGAATAATTGCGTGCCTGATTTAAATTTTTTAAAATCTATAGACATTTATCCGGCGGTGTGGTATAATTAAATGTAATTATCCTGTGGGAATTTGCCCGATATTCGGAGCAATATCCCTCAAAGTCAACGAAAGGATAGGTTAGTTCAAATGGCAAGATTTAATATAAAGAAAATTACCGCAGTTGCTGCGGCTGTCGCTGTTATGTCCTCTATGACAGCCTGCGGCGAAAATACCACATGGGGCGCTACCATTGACGGCAGCGATATCCCTGCGGGTATCTTCATCTATTACCTTCAGTCCGCTTACTACAGCGCACAGTCCAAGCTCAATGAGGAAAATTCCGCATCAAGCGATGCAGTAGCTTCCGCTGACGGCACAACAACTACCGCTGCCGTTTTCAGCTCTCAGATCGACGGCAAGGATGCTAAGACATGGATATATGACGAGGCTACCAAGTCCATGCAGGAATATGCGGCTATCGAAGCAAAGTTCACCGAGCTGGGTCTTACCATTACAGCCGATGAAAAGGACGCTGCAAAGGTTTACTGCGACCAGACCTGGGACTATGCAGGCGAGTATTACACCAAAATGGGTATCAGCGAAAAGTCCTTTACCTCCCTTTATCTCAATTCTCAGAAGAGGGACAAGGTGTTCAAGACCATCTACTCCGAGGGCGGCGAATATGCTGTTTCCGATGACGAGATAAAGACATATCTTGATGAAAACTATGCAATGATAAACTACATTGCTATGGAGCTGAAGGACGGTTCGGGCAATCTGCTCAAGTCCGACGGCAAGGCTGAGATCATGTCCATGGCTGAGAGCTATGTTGAGCGCTACAAGAACGGCGAGGATTTCGATGCTCTTAACGCCGAATATACCGCATATTATGACAACCTCAAGGCAGAAGTCGAGGCTGCTGCCGCAGAAGAAGCTGCCAATGCGGCCACTGACGAAGCAGAGACCGAGACCTCTACCGCTGAGGTAACTCCTTCCGATGCAGAGGCTGCTCTGGAGGATAATGCCGACGAGATCACCGATTCTGCCGAGACCGCAGAAGATGCAACAGAAGCTCCCACTGAGGACACTGCCGAAGCTGATGAGACCGCTGATACCGCAGAGGAAACAGCCGAGGCTGACAGCTCTACAACAGAGGAAGCTGCCGATACGACAGAAACTTCCGCCGATGCTTCCGCAGAGGAGACTACCGATTCAGGCGAGCAGATCTCTTCCAACAAGACCGTTATTGAAAAGAGCGGCACAACTCCCGATTCCGCAGTTGTTTCCAAGGTGTTTGACGAGATGCAGAAGGGTGATATCCAGATCATCGAATCCTCCGACAGCGAAACATATTACATTGTCCTCAAGATGGACGTTCTCGAAACTGACGAGTACTTCCTCAGTGCAAAGGATTCACTCCTTTACGAGATGAAGTCCGAGGATTTTGACGCTCTCATCACTCAGTGGACCGAGGCTCAGAACGTTGTAAAAAATCAGGACGCTTATAAGAGATACGACCCCAAGAAGCTTTTTGACCAGAACTGATATTGCATATAAAACTTATCCCGTGACCCGAAAGGGCTGCGGGATTTTTTGTATCTTCCTGTTGCATTTTGCGTTAAAAAGTGTATAATAGAATGCAGGTGTTAGCGTAAGCTAACCAAAGGAGGATATACATATGAAATTCTATCACTTTGGCAATGAAGATAAACCTGTTATAATGCTGCTTCCCGGAACCTGCTGCCACTGGAAAACATTTTCGGCTGTGATACCCTTGCTGAAAGATACTTTTCAGGTAGTTTGCATTTCATACGACGGCTTTGACGAAAATGAGCCTGATGCAATTTTCCCCACAATGACCGGGGAAACTGAAAAGATAGAAAGCTATATCAAAGCAAAATTTGGCGGACGTATATTTGCCGCTTACGGCTGCTCGCTGGGCGGAAGCTTTGTGGGGCTGCTTATCGGACGTGAAAAAATACATATCGGTCACGGCTTTATAGGCTCTTCCGATCTTGACCAGGCAGGTATAGTGGGCGCACGTATCCAGTCAGCCATAGTCAAGCCTGTGCTCGGTAAGGCTGCCCATGACGGCAAGCTGCCCGAGTGGATGACAAATATGATGCTCAAAAAGGCAGAGGACCCCAAAGAGGCTGAAAAGAATATCAAGACCTTTGAGAAGCTGTTCGCAAGCATAAGCTTTGCATCGGAAAAGAGCATTTACAACCAGTTCTACTCCGATCTGGTAACTCCCCTTAAAGACAATATCCGTGTGGGGGCACGACTGTTCATATCTTCTACGCTCTGAAAATGGGTGAGAAGTATTTTGACCGATACAATAAGCATTTTCCCGATGCCGATATCGTGGCGAGGGACTACAGCCATGAGCAGCTTTTAATGAGCTATCCCGAGCAGTGGGCACAGGATATAAAGCGCTGCTGCGGACTGCCCTTTGATGAGGAAAAGGCTCTGCCTGAGTCATTGTCCTACAGACGTGGCAAGAAGCGCTTTTTCGACAGCCATCACTATGAGGAGGCAGTTGTAAAGGGCTGCAATTTCAAATATATGGACTGCGGAAAAGGGGACAAGACCATTGTTTTTCTTGTAGGCGGACTTGGCACCTCCGAGGCGGTGTATCCGTATGTAAGCGCTCTGGAGGGCAGATACAGGTTCATCACCTTTGACTATCCCTTTGAGTGCATGGATATGAAGTCATTGTGCGAGGCGATAATCGACCTGCTGGATTATCTTGATGTGGATAAGGCGGTTTGGATGGGAGCTTCATTCGGCGGGTACATGGCTCAGCTCCTTGCGTCCGAGTTTCCCGAAAGGACAGAGGCAATGTGCCTGTTCTCCACAGCGGCGCTTTCCGAAAGAACTGTCGGTGCACTGAGAAGCAAGTACAAGAACGCTGCTCCCATTGTCCTCAAGGCTATGGAAACAGTTCCTTACAGCATTGTAAAATCGTTTGAAATGAAGCAGAGCATGGGTCATGTTGAGGGGGCTTCTGCGGAAGAGGCTTATTATATGCGTGATATGTTCAACGATATCTACAGCGGCTATACATCTGAGTTTGATGTTCATATGACCCGCCTTGTGGCTGATGTTATAAACCGGCAGCCCTGCACAGCGGATAAATTCGCATACCTTGACGGAAGAGTGCTGCTGGTACTCCCCGAGGACGATGGCTTCTTTGACCGTGATATGCAGAATGACCTTATGGAAATGATGCCCTCACCTATGATCGGCCATGTAAGCGGAGGTCATGCAGCTACCCTGATGCGTGTGGGCGATTATATAAAGTATGTTGACGAGTTTATGGAGAAGCTTGACTGATACTGTTTTCAGAAATGTTCTTGATTTTTTCACATCAAAGGGATATCATATGAATATACACTAACGGAAAACGGAGGATATGATATGCCATTTTCACCTCAGACCATAGATTTTCTCACCATGAACCGCCTGAATGACAGTAAGTTATGGTTCAACGAGCATAAGGACGACTACCGCAGATTTGTTGCGGAGCCGTTCAGGGAGTTCACCGAAAAGCTGCTGCCCGAAATGCAGAAAATAGACCCGCTCATCAACAGCGTGCGCATTTCAAGGATATACCGTGACGCAAGATATTCACGGGGAAAGTCGGTTTTCAGGGAGAATATGTGGTGTACTTTCGGCCGTACAAGGGAGCTTTATTACTCCCTGCCATGCTTTTATTTTGATATCTCGGCAAACGGCTTTGAGTACGGCTGCGGATTTTACGAGCCTGCACGTGAGACCATGGATGCAATGCGTGAGATGATAAAAGGGGACAGTCCGCTTTATATCGCTGCTGCTGACGCTTTTTCTTCCCAAAGCGTTTTTGAGCTTTACGGAGATGTGTATAAGCGAAATCATTTCCCCGACCAGAGCGAGGAAAAATGCCTGTGGCTCAATCGGAAGAATATAGGTCTGACAGCTCTCAGCACCGACTGGTATATGCTGTTCAGCGACCACCTTGCCGATAAGATAGCGGCAGATATCAGGCAAGTGATACCTGTTTACGATATGCTGCTTGCTGCCTGTGAGGCAGGCGCGAAAAAAGAGTGAAAAATGCGCTTCCCTGCGTGTGGGAAGCGCATTTTTATGAATATTGTTTTTATGACGACTTGTTAAGTTATGCAAAAGTACCAAAAGCAAACGAAAATATTTTTGTATAAAATACTCTAATAATTCGTTGACAGACGGTTTGTTTTTTGGTATAATGATTACAATTATAGGAAAAGTATGCCTGTATGCGCGTACTTTTTTGGCAAAATACAAAGGGAGGAATCATTGCTGTGGAAACAATCAATTACAATCGCTTTAAAGAGTCCTGTGAGGAATTCAAGAGTGCGTTCAGTGACAGCTTTTTCAGCAGCGGAAGGCTTTTCTGCCACCCTCTGCTCGATGGTGTGATCTATACGCCCTGTTCCCCTGAGGAGGCTAAAAGCAACAGTATGGATATCTGCCGCATGGCCGATATGCTGCTTATGTCCGCTGACGGAAAGGAATATCTTCCCTTCAAGATAGCAGAGGCAAGAAAGATAGCTGCCGAGAATGGAACTGTCTATATCTCAAACCTGCTTTTTAAAGAGACATTCATGGCTTATGACTGGATGATAGACGGCAAGCATGATACTCTTATTATCAGCGAGGAGCATATGAGAAAAGAGGGCAAGAACTATGCCCCCGTTACCCCGCTGACAAACGTTGTTCAGCCGTTCAAGAAGTTTACCAACCATTTTCTTTACAAGAAGGGCACTCTTGAAGAGCCTGCCGTTCTTGGCGATAAGGAGATAAAGGACAGACTTGACGCTCATTTAAAGGACGCTCTTTCCTCTTATGTGGGAACAGAGTATGTGGGCGAGCCTCAGTTTGATCTGTTTGACGGCAAGATAACTATGGACACCAACGAGTCAAGGTGCATGGAGCTTGACAAGGGCATAAAGCTTGCCGATGAATTTGAAAAGAGCATGGAACCCAATGTTTCCGCATTCAAGAGCGGCGGCATTGACTTTGACATGAAAAAATACATGGCGGCATTTTTTATGGCTGAGTCGGAAAAGTGCGGCATAAAGACTGAGGAAAAGGACTTTGCTTCCTGCGAGACCACCGAGGATATGGGCAAGGCTCTCAGAAAGCTTGTTTCCGAAAAGAACGGCTATGGCTTCAAATATACCGAGCCTGATGCCGAAAAGGCTGAAAAGCTGCTCAGGGCTGCAGAGCTTGGCTCTCCCGAGGGTGTAAAGGCTCAGGTATCCGAGCTGCTGAAGATCCGACCCGCATTTGCAAGCGTGTTCAATCTGGCAAGAGCAGCGTCTCCTGCCGATGCTGAGAATATCGAGACTATTTCCGATTACTGGTGCTCCTCAGCACTTTCGGCTGCCGAGCTGGGCGAGTATCTGGCAAAGGCATATGTTCCCGCTGACTGCCGCTCTGCTGACGGCAAGCTTTGCTGCGGCGGTGCAAAGGCTTCCGTTATTCTGGAGGACCTTAAAAATGCGGCTGCCAAGTATAAGCTGAAAAACGTTCCCGCTGCCGATGAGCTTGCTGCATACTGCGAAGAGTTCGAGAAGCAGTCACGCACATACAACGGCACCGTTTTTGCCACTAAGGAAGAAATGGAAAAGGCTGTCAAGAATGAAAAGGAGCTGGCTGACCTTTGCGCAGACCTTTCCGCTCTTGATGAAGCTGAGCTGAAAAAGCTCCGTACATATATCTACGACATGAAGCTTGACAAGAAGACCACAGGCAAGTACCTGCTCAAGATCAAGCTTGCTCTCAACGACTGCGAGAAAAATCAGCTGAAGCTTCTCTGCACAGGCGTTTCTCTCAAAAATTACGACGAGCTGGCTGCTCTCAAGAAGAAGATCAAGGAGGGCGGCTTTGACGAAGTTGTGGCAGCTCCTTACCTTGCCGAGATCAATGACGGTATGCTCAGCGCACAGCTCCGTGAGCTTACCGATATGTTCAAGACCATTCCCGATGCTGCCGCTGCCGACAAGCTGGAAAAGGATCTGGCTTCCGACAGGTTTGACAAGATGTTCAAGAGGCACTTCACTGCAAAGATTGCTTCCGCAAGGGACGGCTTTGCGAGAACTCAGATAAGCGAGATATGCAAGGATATCGAGACCGCTGCCGAAAAGGCTCTGGAGGATATCTCCAAGAAGCTTGATGAAGTAAAGTGCGGCGATGCGCTTAAAGCACCTTTCAGAAAGCAGATATCCCAGCGCTTTGAAGTTCTTGAAAAGCAGGCTGCCGACAAGGAATTTGAGGGCATTGCAACTGCCGACAAGGCTAAGCTTGACAAGATGAGAGAAGTCATCAAGTCCGGCAGATTCAAGGCTGCACTTACCGACAAGTACGCTGCTGACATTGAGAAGAGAACCGTTGAGCTTGAAAATGCAGAGTTTGTAAAGAAGTGCGAGACCATTCCTCAGATGGACGCAAAGGCTCTGGCAGAGATCATCGTTCAGCTGGAAAGCGAAAAGTATCCCGAGGATATCGTCAAGAAGTATATGCCCATGACTGCCGAAAGAGAAAAGGCACTCAAAAAGGAAGAGCTTGCTCAGATGTGCAAGGATATCGCTTCCATGGACTTTGCAAAGCTCGATGCTCTTGAAGCAAAGCTGAAGGACGAAAAGTATGCTCCCGATATGACCGCAGGCTACTTTGATTCCATAAAGGCAAGAAGAAAGGCTCTTTACAATGCCGAAGCAGACGGTCTCTGCAAGAACATCGGTAATATGCAGAAGCCTGAGCTTGCACAGCTCACCGAAAAGCTCAAAAACGAAAAGTATGATCCCGAATATACCAAGAAGTATTTTGACGAGATCGACAAGCGCTTCAACAAGATCGAGACCGACAAGCTTGACAGTATGTGCAAGAATATCGAAAAGCTCAAAAAGCCCGAGCTTGAAAAGCTCACTGCCGATATCAGCGCACTGGGACTGCGCAAGGAGAATGCCGCTCCTTATCTGGAAAAGATAAGAAAGCAGGAGATATCCCTCATCAAGTCTCAGCTTGAAAGTCTCTGCAAGAATATCCCCAATACTCCAAGAAAGGAACTTTCCAAGCTCAGAGAAGCCCTTACAGGCGACGATTTTGACAAGGAGCTTACCGCAAAATATATCGAGCAGATTGACAAGCGCACTGCCGAGCTTATCAAGAAGGAGCTTGCAGACCTTTGCAGCAACATTGCAGGTTCGCCCAAGGATAAGCTTATAAAGATGAAGCTCACCATCAGCGAAACTCCCGAATATGCCGAGGCTGGCAAGCTTTATGTTGAGCAGATCGAGAGCCGTCTCAAAGCTATTGACAAGGCTGAGTTTGATAAGCAGATGGCTTCCATCGACAAGCTTGACCGTGAAGCTCTTGAAAAGTTTGAGGAAGACCTTGAAAACCGCAAGCCTTCTCTTGATCCCAAGCTCTATGAGGCATCTGCCGCTAAGTGCAGGGAGAGGGGAGAGAAGCTTGAAAAGGCTGAGCTTGACAAGCTGACCGAAAATATCAAGAATGAAGATGTAAAGAAGCTCAACGAGATAAAGGATAAGATCCTTGAGGGTGACTTTACTCCCGAATATACATTCCCGTACATCAAGCGTCTTGACGATGAGATCAATGACCGTCACGTCAAGTATTTCACAAAGCTTACCGAAAATATCAACGGTATGTCCCGTGCAGAGCTTATCGTTCTCCTTGAAAAGATCAACAAAAATGAGGCACACTGCCCCGATGATATGCTCCAGCGCTACATCGGCAAGGTAAACTCCAAGATAAGAGAGGCAGACAGCAATATCCTTGCCCAGAAGTGCAGAAACCTTGGCACAACTACCGAGCATCAGAGCTTCGAACTTATCAAGGACATTAACGAGATGGATATCGACTCCGAGACCAAGAAGCGCTTCATCACTCAGGTCGAGCTGCACATCACTCACCTTAAGACTATTGAGCGTGACGGATACGTTGAAAAGCTCAAAACTCTCATGGCCGACAACAGTGTGACCGAGGCTCAGTTCTATGTTTCCGGCATTTCCAAGGCATTTGAAAGCTCCTTTATCAAAATACAGAACACATATGCAAGCACAGAGCAGTTTGAACTTCCTCTGCTGATACATATGGTGACAATGGGCGTTCCCGAGGACTCCTTCCTGCTCACCCTTGACCAGCTCTATTATCAGGGCAAGAACGGTCTGGGACATATCCCTGTAGATCAGATTGAGCGCTTTGAGGTGAAGAAGTCACTGTTTGCAGCTACTCTCCATGTTGTTGAGAAGAGCGGCAAATCCAGCGAGCTTCCCTGCGGAATCAAGAAGAATCTCGATAACCCTGTTAAGATGCTCAACGGAATACTGGGCGTTATCCAGAAGGATAAGGCTGCCGCAAAGCTGAGAGAAGCTGAGGACATCAAGGCTGCCGAGAAAGCAAAGCTCAAAGAGCTTGAAGAAGAGCGCCTTGCTATTGAGGCTGCAAGAGCTAAGGCAGAAGCTGCCGAAAAGGCTCCCGCACCCGTGCCCGCACCCGTGCCCGCACCCGTGCCCGCACCCGTGCCTGCACCTGTTCCTGCACCTGCTGCCGCTGCTGAAAAGGCTCCTGCCGCAAAGCCTGTTGATGCAGAAATTGAAAAGATAAAGCCCATCAAGCCTATTGAAGTGGTCGTATCCGCTGCTCATACCGAGGCACCCAAGCCCGTAGCCGCAGCGCCTGCAAAGCCTGTTGAAGCTCCCAAGGCTGCACCTGCTGCTCCTATTAAGCCCGCTGAGGCACCTAAGCCTGTGGAAGCGCCTAAGCCCGTTGCACCTGTTAAGCCTGCAGAGGCTCCAAAGGCTGCACCTGCGGCTCCTGCTAAACCCGTTGAGGCACCCAAGCCTGTAGAAGCGCCTAAGCCGGCACCTGCACTCGCAGCTGTTAAGCCTGTGGAGGCACCTAAGCCTGCCGAGGCTCCTAAGGCTGTCGCTCCTGTTCCCGTAAAGCCTGCGGAAGCACCCAAGCCCGCTCCTGCACCTGCCGCATCTGCTCCCGTTGAGGCTCACAAGCCCAAGATCAGATTCTGCGACCAGTGCGGCGCAAAGATCACCAGCGAAACTGCAAAGTTCTGCGCTGAGTGCGGCAACAAGCTTATAAAGTAATCTCTGATCAGAACCGTCGGTCAACCGGCGGTTCTGTCTTTTGAAGTGAAAGGACCTTTTATGACAAGAAAAACCTTCCGAAAGATATTTTCCATACTGCCAAAGCCTCTGTGCGAGCTGTGCATGAAGTTTGAAAATGTGATAATATATGTGTTTTACGGCGTGCTCACAACGCTTATAAACTATGTCTCACATTTCGGACTCAGGCTTGCGTTAACTGACTTTTCGGGCGTGGATACCCACAGCTTTTCGGCGGTCATGGCGGCAATGGAAAATTCGGCGGTATCATCTGCGGGGGCGGCTACATTCTCATGGGTGGTTTCGATGCTTTTTGCGTTTTTCACCAATAAATTCTTCGTGTTTGAGGCACACGACACCACTGCGAAAGCATATGTGAAGGAGCTGCTTTCATTTGCAGGAGGAAGACTTTTCTCATACGGCTGCGAGGTTATTATAATGTTCGCATTCGTCGATGTTATGCGCTTCAACGAGCTGGTGGTAAAGCTCCTGTGCGGCATACTTGTTATGATACTTAACTACTTTCTCAGCAAGCTTATCGTGTTCAGAAAGAAGAGCGCCGATGGGGACAAAACTGCCTGAAAATGCTCATTTTATGCGAAAAACAGGATACTATGACTGAAAATCATGCTATATGCCCCCGTATATAGGGGGGCATATCATTTTTGTAATGTTAAATGCCAAATTAACATAAAAAAACACTTGACAAATCAGGACGTATATTGTATTATATAAGTAATAAGAAGTATTGCAGCCGTCTTGACCGTGCAGGGCAACAAACCTTGCGGTTTTTATGCGCAGTGAATAACCACTCAAACGGTATAGTTTGTTGGAATGTGCATAAGTAATGCGGATTTTACAGAAATTTTCGGTAAAATTTACATAGCGTGACGGAGCAACTGCGTATTTCATCTCACAGCACTACAAGGCTTTGTGCTGCATAAAGCGGCGCAAAAGATTGAAGGAGGAAAATATACTATGAGTCAAATGCCACAGGAATGGGAAGGTTTCGTAGGCGGTCACTGGACCAAGGAAATCAATGTCCGTGAGTTCATCCAGAAGAACTACACACCTTATTACGGCGATGAAAGCTTCCTCGCCGGCCCTACAGAAGCTACCAAGAAGCTCTGGGCTGACGTTATGGAGCTTGCAAAGAAGGAAAGAGAAGCAGGCGGCGTTCTCGATATGGATACAAAGGTTGTATCTTCTCTTACTTCTCACGCAGCAGGTTATATTGATAAGGATCTGGAGCAGATCGTTGGTCTCCAGACAGACAAGCCCTTCAAGAGAGCTCTTATGCCTTACGGCGGCCTGAGAATGGCTGAGAAGGCTTGCTCCGACAACGGCTACACCATTGATCCTGAAATCAAGCACATCTTCACCGAATACAGAAAGACCCACAACGCAGGCGTATTCGATGTTTACACCCCTGAAATGAGAAAGGCAAGAACTGCTCATATCCTTACCGGTCTTCCCGATGCTTACGGAAGAGGAAGAATCATCGGCGACTACAGACGTGTTGCTCTGTACGGCGTTGACAGACTTATCGAAGACAAGCAGGAGCAGAAGGCTTTCTACACCTGCCCTATGACTGAGGAAAAGATCCGTGCAAGAGAAGAGATCGCTGAGCAGATCAGAGCACTTGAAAACCTCAAGAAGATGGCTGAGATCTACGGCTGCGATATCTCCAAGCCCGCTACAACAGCTAAGGAAGCTGTTCAGGCACTTTACTTCGGCTACCTTGGCGCTGTAAAGGATCAGAACGGTGCTGCTATGTCCCTCGGACGTACATCCACATTCCTCGATATCTATTTCGAAAGAGACTTCAAGAGAGGCATCCTCACCGAGGAGCAGGCTCAGGAGCTCATCGACCACTTCATCATGAAGCTCCGTCTCGTTCGTTTTGCAAGAACTCCCGAGTACAACTCCCTCTTCTCCGGAGATCCTCAGTGGGTAACTGAGTCCCTCGGCGGTATGGGCGTTGACGGCAGATCTATGGTAACAAAGAACTCCTTCCGTTACCTCCACACTCTCGAAAACCTTGGCACCTGTCTCTTATACACATCTCCGAGCCCACGAGACCGAACTAGA
>ENA-OZEJ01000362-OZEJ01000362.1-human-gut-metagenome-genome-assembly--contig:-NODE-362-length-12284-cov-6.035571_pt1 | contig 12284 bp, 9 predicted proteins | sample MGYA00245067_ERZ653607 | MGnify/ENA primary metagenome ERZ653607 (study PRJEB26926, sample SAMN06164999) | human gut metagenome | biome: ENVO:00009003; feature: ENVO:2100002; material: ENVO:00002003...
GATCGTAAAGGACAATGCCCTCGTCAAATTTACGGGTGCGGACGTTTTTCATTCCAAGATGAACGTACTTGTCACGCTTGAGGGCGGCATCGGTATCAAGGAGAACCGGGCAGCCGAGCTTTTTGCCCTCCTCATAGGCGATATCAAGCACCTTGCGCATATAGCCCTGACCCTGATATTTCCGGCGAACCACCAGCATTCCCACGAATACATACGGCTTTTTAGCTTTTTTCAGCGAGTCCTCATAGGACTCGCCGCCTTTTTTTGCAAGCTTTACCAGCTTTATCATGTCACGAAAGCGCATTGTCCTGATAACTGCCTTTATAAGCTCAGATACTGCCCCGAAGCCAAGGCTTTCCTTAGAGCTTTTGAATGCGATGAATGCCTCGTGCTCCTCGCTTGTGCTGTAGAGGAAGCCTGCTTTCAGCATTGCTCTGGCATATCCGCATATGTACTTCTTTACGTCCTCCTTGCTTTTGTATAAGGCGGACATACCGTATTCGCCATCGGCATAGTTATAGTAGGCGAATGCCTCGCCTATTTCGGATATTTCCTGCTCTGTGAGACTTGTTACCTTTATTGCCATTGTGATACCTCCTATATGTTGATTAGCGTATGCAAACTCTAATGATATTATAGCACAATACAGTTGGTTTTGCAAGAGCAAGCGGCAGCGTTAAGATATCTATACGGTTTTATGCGTATTATCCAAATCAGTGGATAAAAATTAGTTCAGGCAATATTTTGTTTAGAAAATATAAATTGCTTGTTAACGAAAATGAAGCGCATAAATGCTACAATAAGCAATAAAGAATACCTAATTATAAATAAGCGTAATATTTTCTTAGTTTGTTGCTTTAATGAATTAAAATAAACAGCGGCATTTGATATGGAAGAAAATAAGAGGGAGAAAATCAAATTACAGAAAGGTGGGTAATTATGGATCTTAAAACAAAAGATTCATTTGATTTTAAATCAGAAAGGCGCTCGGGCAAGCTCTTCAAGCGGATCATTTCGGGCATTACGGCTGCTGCAATGGCGGCAGGTCTGCTGACTACAAGCGCATTCGCCGATGAAGAGGTGACTTATGAACATCCAAGTGATATTAACAGTGTTGTTGATATCATGAAAAATTATGCTTTCATAGGCTTCAACGAAGTTGATATGAACGGTCACCAGCACATAAATCTTCTGGTCAACAAGGTCGTAGGTTTGCCTGGCGACATGGGCATAAGAAAGAACTATGCGGGAGTATATGAATACTATGTCAACAAGCTTCCCGAGAATATCAGCGGAGAGCTTAAGATAGGTGAGAACGACCCCTGCGTATCAAACCTTACAATTGGTTCCGATTATACTATTTCTACAAATGGTTCGGAAAGATACATCGAGCCTAACCATGTCAAGGTAAGTCCCAGTGTCACAAATATCAAGGCTGAGACCGCAACCAATAAGTACATAGACCTTGTTAATCTTCAGAACAGCTTTATAAGCTATTCTGCTATGCTGGCTGAAAACGCTGATTCAACAGAGGGCATTGGCTTTAATGGTCAGTACGACAGTAGCTCTAATACATGGCAGAATATCAATAGGATCAATGTTACTGCCGAAAGCGGCACAGTGTTCTATAACATTGATGATACCAATTTCTCTAAGATAAATAGTGATGCTATTATCAATTTTAGTGATACATCAACAGCTTCCATAGTTCTGAATATTGACCTGAAAAATATATCCTGGGACAGAAAGCCGTTCAGGCTCAATATCGGCGGAAATCAGCCCACTATGAATGAGGATGTAATCCTTGAAAATAATGTAAACAGAATTTACTATAATTTCTATGATTCGTCCGCTGCCGACAAAATGACTACCAAAACTGTTTCAATGACTGATGCGGCGCATGGTACTATCATTATTCCCAAGGGCGCTGCGAAGGTCGGTTCAAACTGGTGCGGTGTTATCGTTGCAAACAACATAGGCGCAACAGGCGAGTCGCACTTTGTGGGAGCATATAATCCTGTAGTTCCTGCGTCTGCTACTGTTGATGTAACAGTCAACAAGGTATGGTCAGAGCCTTCCGGTCAGTCCCACGACGGCTACTATGTAAAGGTTGACCTTATGAGAAGCTCCGCAGCAGAGACCGCTCAGGCGATAGATAATGCAATACTTGATTCGTCCAACAACTTTGAATACACTTTCACAGGACTTAAGGAAAAGGACGCAGACGGAAATACTTATACTTATACTGTAGCAAATGAGGTTACAGACGCTCCCGAGTATATTGACGGAGTTCAGTCAGGTTATGAAGTTTCTTACAACGGCACTACAGTAACCAATACCTGGAAGGAAACTACGATCCCCGCACCTAAGACTGATATAACAGTCAATAAGGTTTGGGCAGGCGATTCGGGTAAGAATGACCACAGCGGCTACACAATTACCGTTGACCTCATGAGAAAGGTTGGCACCGGAACAGGCACATTTGTTCAGGAAGTAATCCTCACATCTGCTAACAGCTTCACCAAGACCATAAATGACCTTGATGCAGAAGATACAAATGGAAATGCTTACACTTACTATGTTGCGAATGAGAGCGGTGCTCCCGAGTATATTGACGGTGTACAGTCAGGTTATGAAGTTTCTTACAACGGCACTACCGTAACAAATACTTGGAAAGACACTACAACTCCTACTCCCACACCCGGCACCACAAATATTACAGTCAAGAAGATATGGGCAGGGGAGCTTGCAGGTTATTCTCACGACAGCTACACTGTTACTGTTAAACTCCTCAGAAAGGCAAATGGAACAGTTGATCCTCACTTTAGCGAGACAATACCCCTTAATGCGGCAAATGGATTTGAATTTACACGTTCAGGTCTTGAAGCAGAAGATGCAGACGGCAATCCTTACACCTACTATATTGAAAACGAGAGCACAAATGCTCCCCAGTATATGGACGGCGTTCAGTCGGGATACAAGGCAACATACAGCGGCACAACCGTTACCAACACTTGGACCGAATGGAATGCTCCCACTCCCAGCAAGATAAGCGTTACCGTTAACAAGACATGGGCAAACGAGCCTGCAAATGCAGACCACAGCAATTATGTTGTTAAGGTCGATCTTATCAGAAACTCTGTTACTGTTACAGATCAGAAGGTAGCTACAGTTACACTTGAAGCTGCAAACAACTTCACAGCTACTGTAGATGACCTTAAAGAATTTGATGCAAGCGGCAATATCTTTGTTTATACCGTTGCCAACGAGCAGATGATCGGCATGCCCGAATATATCCGTGGTGTACAGTCAGGCTACACTGCTTCCTACAACGGCACTACAGTTACAAACACATGGAACGAGGTTCCCAGACCTGCTCCTGTCACCACCTCCGTTACAGTAACAAAGCTCTGGAGCGGCGATGAAGGCAGAAACGACCACAGCGGATACGAAGTAGCTGTTCAGCTGGTCGGAACAGCAAACGGCGTTTCCGTAGTTGTGGAAAACGTTGTACTCAATGCTCAGAACAACTTCACTAAGACTATTGATAACCTTGACAAGTATGACGGAAACGGCAATCTTTATACCTATTCCATCAGAAACGAGGCTTCAACTGCTCCCAAGTTTATTGCAGGCGTTCAGTCCGGTTATGAGGTTTCCATTTCGGGCACTACAGTAACCAACACATGGCACGAAGTTTCAACCGTTTCGGGCAACCACTCCTTCAAGTTCAAGAAGACTGACAGAGAGGGCATTGCTCTTGAAAATTCCGAGTTCACCCTTTACTATGACGCTTCCTGCACATCTCCTGTTATGACAGATGCAGGCGATGCTTACAAGGCAAGATCCGATAAGGACGGCATTGTTGAGTTCAAGGGACTTATCCCCGGCACATACTACTTCGCCGAGACTGAGGCTCCTAAGGGCTACAAGCTCAATACCAACATCTACAGCGTTACCATTACAGTTGACGCAGACGGCAATACAGTTGTTACCTTCGGTGACGGCACAAGCATAGGACTTACATCTCTTGCAGTTGTAAATGATCCCATCAGCACCACCCCCAATAACGGCGGCGGATTCAATGACGGCGGCAATAACGGAGGCAACGGCGGTAATAACAACGGAGGCAACAACGGCGGTAACGGCAATAATGGTGGCAACAACGGTGGAAACGGCGGCAACGGTGGAAATGGCAACAATGGTGGAAATGACAGCAATGGCGGAAACGGCGGCAACGGTGGAAATGGCAGCAACGGTGGAAATGACAACAATGGTGGAAACGGCGGCAATGGCGGAAACAACACCAACGGCGGCAGCAGCACTACTGATGACGGCGACAAGACATATGGCGGCGATTCCACAGGAAAGACCGACACTGATTCCGATTCCGACGGTTCAGGCAAGACTACAGGCACCGACACAGATTCCGACCATTCCGGTAAGACTACAGGAACAGACACCGACAGCTCGGAAGATGTTTCCTCCGGCAGCGGAATGTATGCAGACGGAACTGCAGAAGAAAGCTCTTCCGTTCCTGCTGTGATCTGCACAGCGGCTATCTCCTTTATTGCGGCTGCGGCATTCGTTACAGCAAGAAGAAAGATACAGAAGTAATTTTTAACTATAAAATCGCCCCTGATGATAATATCGTCAGGGGTGATTTTTTGGCATACTGCTCAAAACAACTGAACTTTTTCTTTGGAAATGTGAGATTTTTTCAAAAGCTATTGGCAAGCGGCAGGAAATATGTTATAATATATTGGATACCGCTAAACAGCAATTCTGAAAGGATGGTTTTATATATGTCAAAGTTAATGCTTGGCAATCAGGCGGTTGCCAGAGGTCTGTACGAGGCGGGGGTTGACGTTGTTTCCTCCTACCCGGGCACACCCAGCACCGAAATTACCGAGTTTGCTGCTAAATATGATGATTTCCACTCCGAGTGGGCGCCCAACGAGAAGGTTGCCTGCGAAACTGCCATTGGTGCCAGCATCGGCGGCGCACGTTCATTCTGCGCAATGAAGCACGTTGGTCTCAACGTTGCTGCCGACCCTCTCTTTACCGTGGCTTATTCGGGCGTGAACGGCGGACTTGTTATCGGCGTTGCCGACGACCCCGGAATGCACTCCAGCCAGAACGAGCAGGACAGCCGTCATTATGCCATTGCTTCAAAGGTGGCTATGGTGGAGCCTTCCGACTCGGGCGAGTGCAAGGAATTTACAAAGATGGCGTATGAGCTTTCGGAAAAGTTCGATACTCCCGTTATCCTGCGCCTTTCCACAAGAGTTTCCCACTCCCAGAGCGTTGTTGAGGAGTGCGAGAGAGTTCCTCACGACATCGGCAAGTATGAGAAGAATATCGGCAAGTACGTTATGATGCCCGCAAATGCCATCAAGCGCCATGTTGTTGTTGAGGAGAGACTGAAAAAGCTCACCGAATATGCTGAGGACTGCCCTTTCAACACCGTTGAGATGAACAGTGATGAGATAGGCGTTATCACCTCTGGCATTGCATATGAATACGCAAAGGAAGCTCTGGGCGACAAGGCAAGCTACCTGAAGCTGGGACTTATCAATCCTCTGCCTGTAAAGCTCATCAAGGACTTTGCCGCAAAGGTAAAGAAGCTTTACGTTATCGAAGAGCTGGACGACATTATCGAGACTCACTGCCGCAAGATAGGTCTTGACCCCATCGGCAAGGCTGAGTTTACATATCTGGGCGAATATTCCCAGAGCTATCTCAAGGACAAGATCCTGGGCGAAAAGGACGAGTTTGTTACATACCCCGAGAATGTTCCCGTCCGTCCTCCTGTAATGTGCGCAGGATGTCCTCACAGAGGTGTGTTCTACACCCTGAAAAAGCTTGGCGTTATGGTCAGCGGCGATATCGGCTGCTACACTCTTGGCGCTGCCGCTCCTCTCTGCGCTATGGATACCACTATCTGCATGGGCGCTTCCGTCAGCGGTCTCCACGGCTTCAACATTGCCCGCAAGGGTGAATATGAGCACAAGGCTGTTGCAGTGATCGGCGACTCCACCTTTATCCATTCGGGTATCACAGGTCTTATAAATATTGCGTACAACGCAAGCAATTCCACTGTTATCGTTCTGGATAACTCCATCACAGGCATGACAGGTCATCAGAACAACCCTGCCAACGGCTTCAACATCAAGGGCGACCCTGCTTCCGCTGTAAGCATCGAGGCTGTCTGCCATGCTGTGGGAATCGACAGAGTAAGAGTTGTTGACCCCGCAAACCTTGCCGAGACCGAGGCTGTTATCAAGGAAGAGCTGGCTGCGGACGCTCCCTCTGTTATCATTACCCGCCGTCCATGTGCCCTGCTGAAAACCGTTAAGCACAAGCCTCCTGTTAAGGTGGATCCCGACAAGTGCCGCTCCTGCAAGGCCTGCATGAGGATCGGCTGCCCTGCCATTTCCATGTCCACAGGCAAGGCTAAGATAGACAACACCCTTTGCGTTGGCTGCGGTCTGTGTACTCAGATGTGCAAGTTTGACGCTATTGAAGAATAAAATCCGCTGAAAGGAATGAAATAAATTGGAAACTAAATCTATAATGCTGGTAGGCGTCGGCGGACAGGGTACGCTGCTTGCAAGCCGTATTCTGGGAAATGTGCTGCTGTCACAGGGCTATGACGTAAAGGTCAGCGAGGTTCACGGAATGTCCCAGAGAGGCGGTTCCGTTGTTACATACATTAAGTTTGGCGAGAAGGTATATTCTCCCGTTATCGAAAAGGGTCAGGCAGACATTATCGTTTCCTTTGAGGCTCTTGAAGCCGCAAGATGGGTGTCCTTCCTGAAAAAGGGCGGCAAGCTGGTCATGAACACTCAGGAGATCGAGCCTATGCCTGTTATCACAGGTGCGGCACAGTATCCCGCAAATATCGTTGACACGCTCAAATCGCTTGGTGAGGACGTTATCGCAGTTGACGCTCTCAGCCTTGCCGAGCAGGCAGGAACAAGCCGTGCTGTAAACGTTGTTCTTATGGGAGTTATCTCCCACATTCTGGACTTCGGCGACAAGGTATGGAACGACGCACTTGAACAGTGCGTTCCCGCCAAGGTGCTTGAAGTCAACAAAAAGGCCTTTGGACTGGGCAGAAATGCGTAAGTTATAAATATTTCTATGAAAAGAGGAAAATCCCATGAAATACTATAAGCCCGAGATCGAATGTGCTCCCAGAAGCGAGCTGGAGGCTCTCCAGTCCTACCGTCTTTCCAGAACTGTAAGACGTGTTTATGAAAACGTAGCACCCTACCGCAAGAAAATGGACGAAGCAGGCGTTAAGCCCGAGGACATCAAGAGTATCGCAGACCTTCAGAAGCTTCCCTTTACCGTCAAGCAGGACCTGAGAGACAACTATCCTTACGGAATGTTCGCTTCCCCCATGAAGGACATTGTACGTATCCACGCAAGCTCAGGCACAACAGGCAAGCAGACGGTCGTTGGCTACACAGCACATGATATTGATATGTGGGCTGAGTGCGCAGCAAGAGCGCTGGTATCCGTTGGCGGAACAAAGGACGATTTCATTCACATTTCCTACGGCTACGGCCTTTTCACAGGCGGTCTTGGTCTCCACTACGGCGCTGAGAAGCTGGGTGCTACCGCTATTCCCGCTTCCGCAGGAAACAGCATGAGACAGCTCCAGTTGTTCAAGGATTTCGGTTCCTCTATCATCTGCATGACACCCTCATATGCTATCAGCCTTATCGAGCTTATGAAGGAAAACAACATCAGCAAGGACGAGTTCAAGCTCAAGGCAGGCGTTTTCGGCGCAGAGCCTTGGACTGAGGAGATGAGAAAGGAGATAGAGGCAGGTCTTGGCATCAAGGCTTACGACATCTATGGACTTTCCGAGATAATGGGTCCCTCCGTTTCCTGCGAGTGCGAATGCCAGTGCGGTATGCACATCTGCGAGGATCACTTTATCCCCGAGATCATCGACCCCGATACACTTGAAGTTCTTCCCGCAGGTCAGCAGGGCGAGCTGGTATTCACCTGCATCACCAAGGAAGCACTTCCTCTTATCCGCTACAGAACAAGAGATATCGCTACTCTCGTTTACGACAAGTGCGAGTGCGGCAGAACCCTCGTAAGAATGCTGAAGCCTCAGGGCAGAACCGACGATATGCTCATCATCAGAGGCGTTAACGTATTCCCCTCACAGATCGAGTCCGCTCTTCTCAGCGTTGACAGCAAGGCTACCAACTACTTCCTGGAGGTTGACCGTGTCAATAACCTTGATACTCTTGAAGTTCAGGTCGAGATGAGAGAGGATATGTTCGGCGACGAGATCAAGACCCTTGAGGCTTACAAGAAGAAGGTCAAGGCTGCTATCGACTCCGCTATCGGCGTAGGCGTAAGCGTTAAGCTTGTGGAGCCTAAGACACTTGCACGCTCCACAGGCAAGGCAGTAAGAGTTAACGACAAGCGTGCTATCAAGAACAAGTTTACAAAGTAATTTCATAAAGGAGCGCTGACTATGTTTGTTGAACAGATTTCCGTTTTCGTTGAAAACAAGACAGGCAGACTTGCCGATGTTATGGCACTGCTCGGCAGAGAGGGCGTTGACGTAAAGGCTCTTACCGTTGCTGACACTGCTGATTTCGGTATTATCCGCCTTATCGTAAACTCTCCCGAAAAGGCTCTGACGATCCTCAAGGACAATTCCTTTACCGCAAACATCACAGAGGTACTTGCGTTCTCCGTTTCCGACAAGCCCGGCGCACTTTACAGCGCTATGGAGGTGCTGAGAAAGGCTGATGTAAACATCAAGTACCTTTACGCTGTAACAGGTCAGTCTGCGGGAAATGCGGATTTCGTTATCCGTGTATCGGACAATGACGCTGCTGCCAAGGCTCTCAGCGACGGCGGCTTTGCGCTTATTGACAAGGAAGAGATCTATAAGTAAGAATTAGTATCAGATGTTTATGACATCTGACGTGAAAATGTGATATTATAATATAAGCCGCCTGACAGGCACGCTGTGCTCCAAAACGAAGTACAGCACAAAATGTCAGGCGGCTTTTTTATTTTATGTGGAAAGATGATGGTTTTCTGCATGACTGTCTATACTGTTTCACTGAACAGCGGGGGACTGATCGGGCTTGTTTGCACGCAGGGCTTTTCGACCCTGCCGCAGACAAGCTTATATTCTTTATCCTTGCGGTGAAGTGCTTTACGGTAATGTGCGTTCGGGAAGATATTCGGAGATATAAAAAAGTGGCACGTAAAGTGTCACTTTTTTATATCTCCGATATTATTTTCAGAAGCTTTTCAAGCTTGGCTTTTTCTTCATCGGAAAGTTTGCCGATAAACTCGATAAGCTCCTGCTGCTTTTCGCTGAGGCTCCCCTGAGAAAGTCCACGCTTATTGTTGGTCAGCCCTGCGATATAATCAAGGCTTACGTTATAATATTTTGCAAGCATTATGGCACGTTCAAAGGGGATCTCGGCATTGCCCAATTCATATTTCCCGTAATGCTGAGATGAGGTGCCAAGGTAATCGGCAAGTTCCTGCTGTGTTTTATCGCAATCTTCACGCAAATCTTTTATCCTGTTATATTTAGCCATATGTGACACCTCTTTTTTGTTTATTGTACCACATTTGACTGAAAATTATTGACTTATGTGTCTGATTGAATTATAATAAATTAAAGAGTGTTATATTAGGCACAATAAAGGAGGATAAATATGCCTGGAAAAATATGTCCCAAATGTCAAAAGGCAACTTTTTTTGAAACGCCAACAGGAAGAAAGTGTACTAATCCGCAATGCAATTTTGAGATGATTATTCCCGCAAATGACGGAAAAGGCGGAAAGGGTACAAGGTGTGCAAGGTGCGGCAGAAATACGGTGTTTAATAATGTGTGCCGAAATCCTGCATGCGGCGCAAGATATAAATAAATGAAAGGCTGATTATTATGACTGATGAGCAAAAGGCAAAATGTCATGTAGCGATTCATACAGCGAGTGCCGCTGCGGCAGCTGTTGGAGGAGGTTTAGCACAGATACCGGGAAGCGATAATGTGGTGCTCACTCCAATACAGCTGACCATGACTATAGCCTTGGGAAAAGTTTTTGGCAAATCATTAAGTGATAGCACGGCGCTTGCAGCAATCGGTTCAGTTGCCGCATCTACTGTAGGAAGAACTGTATCACAGGTTCTGATTGGTTGGGTGCCTGGAATAGGTAATGTGATAAACGCTACAACAGCAGCTTCGATAACAGAAGCTTTAGGATGGGCTATAGCAAATGAATTTGATAAGGGTAATTTTTAAGTAAATATTCTAAGTGACAAAAAATCGGCGTATCTCAAACGAGATACGCCGTAATTTTTATGCTTAGATCCGATTAAGCCTTGCCAACGGAGCCGAAAGTAGTGATCTTCTCGGCAACCTTTGCCTTGATAGCTTCGAAACCGGGGTTGAGGAGCTTTCTGGGGTCGAAGCCCTTGCCCTGAAGGTCCTTGCCCTCTTCGATGTACTTTCTGGTAGCTTCCTGGAATACCAGCTGGCACTCGGTGTTAACGTTGATCTTTGCAACGCCGAGAGAAATTGCCTTCTGGATCATGTCGTCAGGGATACCTGTGCCGCCGTGAAGTACGAGAGGCATATCGCCGGTCTTAGCCTTGATTGCTTCGAGAACGTCGAAACGGAGGCCGGGCCAGTTTGCGGGATACTTGCCGTGGATATTGCCGATACCTGCTGCGAGCATTGTTACGCCAAGGTCTGCAACAGCCTTGCACTCGTCGGGATCAGCGCACTCGCCCATACCAACTACGCCGTCTTCTTCGCCGCCGATGGAACCAACCTCAGCCTCGAGGGAGAGACCGAGAACGTCGCAGGTGTGAACAAGAGCAGTGGTCTTTTCAATGTTCTCAGCGATAGGATAGTGAGAACCATCGAACATGATGGAAGAGAAGCCTGCGTTGATGCAAGCCTTTGCTCCCTCAAAGGTACCGTGGTCGAGGTGAAGAGCAACAGGAACAGTGATGTCCAGGCTGTCCATCATAGCGCTTACCATAGCCTCTACGGTCTTGAAACCGCACATATATTTACCAGCGCCTTCGGAAACACCGAGGATAACAGGAGCCTTGAGTTCCTGAACAGTCTGAAGTACAGCCTTTGTCCATTCAAGGTTGTTGATGTTGATCTGAGCAACAGCATACTTGCCGTCACGTGCTTTGATGAGCATGTCCTTAGCGGAAACTAATCTTGACATTATATTATACCTCCAAGCTTATTATGCGGTTAGACACCGCTTCTGTATTTTTATTATACTCTATTTTTTTATTTTTTGCAATAGTTTCCGAGCAATTTTTCTGATTTTTCCGCAGATGAACACAATATTCTCTGAAATACCCGGATAGGGTCTGAATATGTACCTTAAATATATACAATAAAATCATATAGTATTTGTACAAAAAAGATAATTTTATTGAATGTGACATAATATTTCATTAACTGACTTTTTTCGACAAAAGTAGTGCTTTTTCGCTGTTGCGCAAAAGGAAAATTATGGATATAATTATAACAAGATAAGCGGAAGGGAGGGAGAAAAGATGCTCGAAAGGCTCTCAAACAGGCTTGCGGACAAGCTTCTCAGCGAAAAGCTCATATCCGAGTCAGAGCGGGATATCTACGCTTACGGCATGGAGCTGTTTCTGCTGAGGGTCGTCTTTTACTCTGTTATCCTGCTGACTGCCATTGTGACGGATACGCTTTTTATAGGTGCGGTGTTCTCGATCGTTTACCTGTCCCTGCGACAATATGCGGGCGGATATCACTGCAAAACTCCTATGAGGTGTATGGCGGTATCGCTCATATTGTATCTGGCGGTGGCAATGGTGTGCAGAGCGGATATAGGAGCGCTGAGACCTGTTCTGGCGGTCGTTGATGTGGCTGCGTTTGCGGTCATAGCAGTCTTTTCTCCCTCAGAAAGCGAAAATAACCCACTTACCGATGAGGAAAAGGTCATTTACCGCAAAAAGGCAGTTATACTCGCAGCTGCGTATCTGCTGATAGGTGCGGCGGCTTTCATCTTTGGGTATGACGCTGTATTCTTCCCTTTATCATGTTCATTTGCGGCGGTTGCCGCATTGATGACGGTCAATCTCAGAAAGTTTTCCTGATACAGGCTTGCTGAGGACACAATTTTATTTTACAGGAGGAAAAAATTATGAAAAAGACACTTCTCAAGATCGCTGCAAAGGCTGTCTCTTATACACATCTCCGAGCCCACGAGACCGTACTAGATCTC
>ENA-OZEJ01000369-OZEJ01000369.1-human-gut-metagenome-genome-assembly--contig:-NODE-369-length-12088-cov-7.656029_pt1 | contig 12088 bp, 3 predicted proteins | sample MGYA00245067_ERZ653607 | MGnify/ENA primary metagenome ERZ653607 (study PRJEB26926, sample SAMN06164999) | human gut metagenome | biome: ENVO:00009003; feature: ENVO:2100002; material: ENVO:00002003...
GAGATCTAGTACGGTCTCGTGGGCTCGGAGATGTGTATAAGAGACAGCTATTAATAAGTTCATTACTATCTTGTTGTTGTAATCCAAGTTTATTAGTAATACTATCATTAAATTCTTTACTATTAATAGAACTTTCAAGAAGTCCTAAATTACCAGCGTTCATAGAATTAATAATAATATTATCCATATATTCTTTTTCAGCTATACTACGAAGTTCTTCTTCAGTACCAGTAATAATATCTGGATTAACTTGATTGCCATTTTCATCAGTAATAGTTATAAATGGATTTTTACCATTAGCAATACTATTAAGTCTTTCTTGATATGCTTGAAAAGTAGCAGTACGACCAAGAATTTCATTTTCTCTTTGTTTTTCAGCAGAAGTCCAATCTTTATCAAGACGTTTATTAATAAACTCTCCAGCTTTATTCATAACACTACTAAAAGTAACACCACCAAGAGCACCCCAAAATGCTTGTTCCCATAACATTGGGTCTTGAAGATAATCTTTAATAGTTTGTTGAGGAATATCTTTATCAAATACTTTTTTACCATTATATAAACCATCTTGACTAGCTATATAATTAATAGCTTCTTCAACTCCTTCTGTCCATTCAGCTCTAACACCATGAAGAATATCATCGCCTACATCTTTTAATGTACTAGTAATTGCTTGTTTAGTCGTTTTATTACTTAAAGCGTTAGTAATTGCAGCAGCATCATCAATATTACTATTAAATGCAGTATTTAAATTTCTAAGTCTAGAACTAGTTGTATTACCACTTAAAGCATTTTTCCATAAGTTTTTTAAACTATAAACTTGCCATACATCAAAAAGAACATTAGCCCAATCTTCTGCAAAAGTAATATCAGCACTATTTTTAGCAATATCTTTAGCTACTTCTTCATCAGACATATCTTTATATTTAGGATTATTATTATAAAACTCTTCTCTTTGTTTATCATTCATATTAGCAAGTTGAGTTTTAGAATAATCTTCAATATCATTATAAGTTTGTCTAGCTTCTTGATAATTTTCAAGATAACGAGAAGGAACTCCAATAGCAGTAGCTTCTGCTATTCTACCAGTAATGGCTCTACTCTTTTGAGTCATATTAATAGCATTAGCCATTTTATTAGCTAATTTATTAAACTTTATACCTTTACCTAATAAAGAAACACCTTTAGCAAGACCAGTACTAGGAACCATAAGAGTTAAAGAACTAGCTATACTAGGAGCATTGCTAGCCCACCAAGCAAAATCTCCAATATCAAAAGCAGCATTAGGATTTTCTCTATATATAGCTAAACGCTCATTAATAGATTCTTTTAAAGATTCAAGTTCAGAACTTATTTCAGATTGATAATCATTAGGACTATTACTAACCATATTATAGAAAGCATCAGCTAAATCTGCAAAACCAATAGCTGTTCCAACAGTAATTTCATTACCAATTTGCCCAATCATTCTTAATCCTTGTTCCCAATTACTTTGATTAACAGCACGTTCTTTATCAAGTTTTTCTGGGTCATCAACAGGATTAACATAAACATCATAAGGAGCATATTTATCTATATCATATTGATTAAGATTATATGATTGCCCAGCAATACGACTAAATAAATGACCACGACCCCGGTCACTAATAGAAGTGCCGGGGTTGTAATCAACTAAAGTAGGAGGCTGTATAGCCCCCTTTTTAGTTTTAGGATTATATTCAGGATTAGGTGTTTTATTACCACCTTGTAGAAACTTTAATACATCCATATTAATATAGATTATTAGTTAATTCATCATAGTAATATTGAATAACATAAGGGTCTGAACTGCCACTAAGTTGGGCAAGTTTAGTAGCAACATTTTGTTGAATAGCTTTAACAGCATTTTCATCTACTGCCATACCAGCTTTAACAGCAGTTACAGTTTGTTCCCATTGAGATAAATTATCTACAATATCAACAGCATTTTCTTTACTTACTAAACCAATAGTTTGATTATTAGTAGAATTAATTAAATTAAAACCTCCACCATTGGGTACTAATTTAAATTTATCAATTCCAGTAAATGCAGTATTATTAGTAAGAGAAATAGGTCTATTAGCATTATAGTAATTTTCTACTTTACCAGCAGCTCTCCAACTAGTATCTTGATTCCAAGATTGAATAATAGAACTATCAATAGCACCACTACCTACAAGTAAAGTAATAGGTTCTCTTTTAAGTTTACCTTCTGTGTCATAGTAACCTGCAATATTAATTTGAACTCCAACATCCCCAGTTTTTGGGTCACGAACAATAGTAGGAGTAATCTCATTTTCTTTAGCACTTCTAAGATAAGCTGTATAAGCTTTTCTATCTTCAGAAGACATAGGCTCAAATATTCCATTTTCACTAGTAATATAAGATTCTCCTTGAGTTAAATCAATACCGGCTTTAATAGCAGACATAGCTTGTTCTTCTAATTGTTTCTTTTGAGCAGAATATTTACTAGCAGCTTCTGGATTAGAACTCATAACAAAATTAAGTTCAGCAAGTTCAGGAGTCATTGCAGATATACCAATAGTAGAAGAAGTTATTTGACCACCATCAAGAACAGCATCATTTTTAGATTTAAGAGAATCAACATAATCAATTAAACCAATATAAGGTTCTTTATTGCCTGTTGGTAATCCACCATGATGTTCTTCACCATTAGAATCAACTCGAACAAATTTATCACCATAACCAAAAAATCTAGTCTTAGCAGAATTAAGAAAAGCATTTAAAGGATTCCTAGTATCTTCAGCTTCTTTAACAGCTTTACCAAAACTATAAATAGATTTATGATAATCTTTAGGTAATTCAGCATATCTATAACCATTACCATCAGAACCAAATTTTACTCCAAGACTAGCAGCTTTTTTCTCTCCACCAATAGCATTAATAAATGAATTATATACATCATCGTTATTAAAGTATTGTCTAATAGCAGAACTATCTCCAAATATCTGATTAACATATTTACTATATGTATCAGAATATTTATTATTAGGTAAATCACTTAAACTAATAATAGAATTATATGTATCAAATCCGTCAATGCTATCTTGCGATTTACCAACTTTAAGACTATTAATATATTCTTGATTATCAATAATATCATTAAGATAACTTAGAGCATATGCTCTATCAGATGGATTAGTAATATTAGTCATGATACTAGTTCTAATATCATCTGGATTAGCAGTGCTTAAATTAATATTAATATCAGGATTATATTTACTAAGTAATCCAGCTATTGATTGTCTATTGCTAGTAATTTCAGCTTGAGCTTGAGCAGGCATAAAATTATCAATACGAATAGGAGTACCTTTATAAGTTAAATTATCAATAGCTTGTTTTCTTTGAGCACTACTTCCAGAACCAGCTTGTTTAGCTAAAGCTAATTGAGCTTTCCATGCTTCACCATAAGTAGTATTACTACTTTGATTATAAAAAGTTGCAGCATTATAGAAAGGGTCAATACGTTTAGCAAGATACTGTTCAGGAGTAAGCAGAATACCATTTTTATCTGTTATATCAGGATTACTACCATTTTGGTCATATTTCCATTTAGCAATCTTATAATCTTGTTCAAGACTAGTTTTAGCGCCAGGAGTATTTTCAATAACAGCTTTAACAGCTTCAGCAAGTTTAGCTTTACTTAACCTTTGCCAATCACCTTTAGTATGAGAATAAATCTCTCCTGTAACAGATTTAGTAATATCATCAGTAACTTTTCCATTAGCATCAAGCCATCTTGTTTGACTACCTCCGCCTTGTTCTTTAGCAGCCCATTGAAGTGCTTGATTAAGTATTTGATTCATAGGAATTTCAGAAACTTCTTTATCAATAGGAGTCCATTTACTTCCACCAATAACATTACCATTCTTATCAGTTATATCTTGATAATTATATTTATTAACTGTACGATAATAATTCTTATAATCTTCAGATAAATCAGTACGTTTATCAAGATTATTCATATAAGCTTTATAATCTTGTTGAGCACGTAAACGACCAATCATTCCCGGACTTGAAGTTATATCTCCATAAGTTCCAACTATATCATCAAGACTAGAATACGCATTACCATATTGCATATTTTCAGTAAGAGCATTACGAACTTTATTAAGTTGTTCTTGACGCCAAGCATCTTCAGCTTCATTTAAATCTAATTGAGCAAGTTGAGCATCAATCTGAGATTTAGTTTGAATAGCTTGTTGATGCCCTTGTTCAAGAGTATTATAAGTTCTAGCTAAGACATTTAAGTCAATAGGATTAACTTGTTGTCTAAAAGTAGGAGTATAAAAGTTTATCGGCATGATTGTTTTCCTCCAAGTTTTCTACGTTTACGAATAATAAATTCATCATAATCAACTCCAGCATCTCTCATAATTCTATCATCTACATTAGGGGCAGATGCTCTCATTGCGCCAATAGTATTATTTAAAGCTTTACGATTTTCATATCTACTAATCATATCTTGAATACCAGCATTAATACCACTAAATAAATTATTAATATTAGTTACTTTAGCTTCTCTAATACCATTATCAAATGCTGTTTTTCTATCTATATATTGATTGTATTGTTGAGCATTAAATTGACGAACACTTTGTTGATTACGTCTATCTTGATTAATAAGATTAGTTTCTATATTTTCTTTATTACCATAAAGTTCATTAGCAGCTTGACCAGCAGTATTACGAACTCGTTGTTTACGAGCTAAACTTACACGACTACTAGCAGTATTAGAATCAATATCACGATAAGCCTCAAATTTATCTTCTCTAATTCTATCAAGTTGAGGATTAATATTATATTTAGTTTTAAGTTTATTAGCACTAATAAGAGTAGGTTGACCTGGACCTCTCATTTTATTAATAGCTCTTCTACTAGCAAAATAGCTAGCTAAACTACCAGCTACATTACTACCTAATCCAATCCAATCAGCAGTAGTAAGATTTTTAAATTTACCTTGACCTTTACTATCGGAAGATGTAATTCCTTTAGCAGGTGTACTAGTAGAAACAGGTAAAGTAGTTGAAATATTAGCTTCTACTTTTGGTAGATTACGATTATAAACAGCAATAGGAGGTGTTTTAGTAGGAACAGATTGAGTTGATTGATTTGACTTACTTCGTCCCCCACGGGGGGTCTTCCCGCTAGATTTAGTTGCAGATAAACTTGGAATATTAGTATTATTCATACTAACACCTTTGTTATTTCCATGACTCCAACCAGCTCTAACTAAACCACTAGTAATACCAGCACCATCTTCAAATAAAGGAAGTCTACGTTCTGCATAATATTGAGGACGACGATTTCCATTATCAATATTAGGTTTATTAGTATTAGTATTTACATTATTATTTTTAGACCATCTTCCATTTCTAAAAGTATAATCACTTCCAATAATAGTTTCTCCTCTAGCAGATTTATTAATAGGATAAGCAGAAGTTCTATTAATAGTTCTATTAGTTATAGGAACATAATATCCATTTTGTTCATCATATTCCCAAGTTCTTCCATGACGATTAATACGATTTCCACCAACAGCAAATTTATCACGTAGACCCCCCGTAGAGGATGGAGAATGAATTAATCCATTCTTAACATTGCCATTAATACTAACAACTAATCCAACATTACCTTTCTTTCTAAGTTCTGGATATTTATTATAAACTTTAGCTTTAACATCACTTCTACCGTGAAGTCCAGCTAGTCTTAAAGCATCAACAGCATCTGCTTTTGTAGGAATAGGATAACTTCTATGTCCACCAGCAAAATCTTTTTTAGCTACACTAGGATAAGGTTTCTTTTTAGAACCATAATCTTTATCTCTACTTAATCCACCCATAGCTTTTTTATTTTCATTTATATTATTTTTATTTATATAATCAATAGTTCTAGGAAGATTACTACCATGTTTACCAATAGTTGTTCTATAAACTTCTTTAATTCCTTGATTAATCCAAGTATTATCAATTTTATTAGCTAAATCATAAATTTTTTGTCTACCTAAATTAATAAAATTAGTAGCAGTTCTACCTATTCTAGAAGCTTTAGTTAGACCTTTAATAAATTTATAATTTCTATTACCAGCTATTGTAGGATAACCACCAATAATTATCGAACCACTTTCAGCGATTTGTCTTTTATATTCATCAGGTGCTTGATAAATTTTGCCACCTTCTTTATATTTAGTTCCATCATCATTAATTCTATTTCTATCTTTAAAATCTTCTTGAGCTTTAAATACTTTATCAGGATTAGCTCCACCCATAACTAATTTAGCAGGACTAGCACCATTAAGTATAGGCTGTGCAGAATAAACTTTAAGTTCATTTCCATTAGTTTCAACTACTTCGCCACCTTCTACTTCAATACCAGTTTTATCACTAGGACCAATATCAATACCGCCTTGACTATGTTTTCTTCCATTCATATAAAAGAAATTATTACCAAGAGGTTGAGCAATACCACCAGCAACTACATTTGGTATTTTACCACCAGCAGCATATTGTTTTTGAGGAAGATTTTTTCCATTACTTCTAGGAGTTTGAATAATATTAAATGGAAATGTTGGTCCAAGTTCATCATCACTAGGAAGAGATTCTTTATTAAAATCTTTAACATAATTAATAAGTCTACCAGCAGTATTATTCATTAATTTTTCTCTATTATCTTTAGATACTAAATTATTTACACCATTATAGAGAAATTCATTACCAAGTCTTATTAAACCAGTAGATTTAACAACTTTATCATAAACTCCGCCAAGTGGAGGAATACCATTTTGAATAAATCTTCCATTACGAGTAACATTACCTCTAAATGTACTAGGTAAATTACTTATATGAATAACTTTATCTTTTCTAGGCATTTTATATAATATAATGAGAAATTGTAATTTAATTGATTTTAAGGCTCTCTGCTGAACAATAGCCTATCAGTCGATTAATAGTTCATACCTATATATAATAATTCAACAGAGAGCAAAAGACTAGCGTCTACTACCGCCACAGCGATATACATTTAGCCTATCTCGATATACTGATTGAGGCATAACAGGTTGTTGAACAGTACCATTAGTAATCCATTCAGGACGTTCAAGACCAGTTTTAGGAGCACTATAACTAGCTTGGTCAGCTTGTTTAACTTGAATTGGTTGTTGTCCTTTACTTCCAAACATACCACCAATTAAACTTCCAGCAGCACCAATAGCAGCACCAATCCACGCTTTTCTACGTCCACCACATTTATATTTATTAATAAAACTAGAACGTTGATACATAGTCATTGGATTAATCATTTTATCAGAAGTAATATTAAGTTGCTGTTGACCAGCTTGAAGTTGTTTACGTTGCTCAGCTTCTTGAGCAATACGTTTATTTTCATTAATTTGTTGATTAGCAGAAATACCTTGACCTATTGCAGTACCTAATTCACCAAGTCCTTGAACTCCTGTAATAGAACTAGCAAGACTACCTAAACCGGGAAGAGCATCAGCAAATTCAGTACCAAAACCAGCTTTACGTCGAACTCTACCACCACATTTAAGAGTAAGCTTATCATTATATTGACCAACATAATCTTGATTAGCATAAGCACTAGTTAAAGCTTGAGCATTTTGTAAAGCATCTTTATGGTCTTGTGCAGCTTGAGCTTCAGCTTGGGCTTTTTCTTGAGCTTTCTTTTGTTTATTGCCTTTAATTATACCACCAGCAATACTAGCAGCTGCACCAATAATAGCACCAATAAAAGCTTTTTGTCTTTGTCTATCTCTATACTGTATCATAATTTTCTAAATTGAGTTTGAGCACATTCAAGACTTTCAAATTCAATGCGCTTATTATCTGAATTATTAAATATGAAACGAACTACAAAATAATTACCATATACTCTACGAAGTTTATCACTTACTGTATTAGGATGTTCTTTAATCGCATTACGGAAATAATTAAAGTTATATTGAGTAAGTTCATACCAAGGTTTTTTATACTTATTAAACTCATTAAGTTTATCAATATTAATATCTATATCATCAGTATCATTATCTTCATTAAATATACGAAGTATATCTCCAGCATAAGGATGTTCTCTTAAATCAACAGGATTATTAATATTATCACTATAAATAGGAATATATATCTTATATACTTTATATTTAATAAATTCAAGAAATTTAATAAGTTCATAAGATTCATTAACCATAATATCAATATAACTATTATGAACTAATATCGGCTCATCACCAACTTCTTGTTTAGATACTAAATATAGACTTCTACTATCATCACCCATGTGAGTATTAAATCTACCATAATTATATTCATGAGTAAATACATGAAGAGGACAATTAAGTCTATCATCATTATGTTCAGTTTGAAAATAACATTTAGTTTTAGTAGACCAAGCATTATTAAAATAATAATCATGTAAACTAATAAAACTACCTACTTTATAATTAAAACTAATGACTTCATTATGTGATTCTATAATAGATTCTTTAGTATTAGGATTAATATTATCATAAGTATAATCAAATTTAATTAGAATACGATTATTAAATTTATCATGAGCAAATCTAACTTTATTAGGATGATATTTATCTAGCCATAATTTAATATCTTCATCCATTATTTTAAGTTGACCATCATCAAATTGATAAAGTTTATGAAAATCATCGTTATAAAAAATATAACCAAATTCTCCGACTATATATGCTAAGTCATCTTGCAGTCCACCATAACCTTTATCACTAGTAAAGACTTCTTTATAATTAACTTCAAAAGCATCTGGTTGATATAATTGAACATTTTCATCTCTAGTTTTAAGTGCAGCACTTATATCAAACATAAACATACTATGTTGAGTATGAACTAAAAGATAATATCCAATTCCAACTAAATTAGTTATACTTCCTTTATTTTCAGTAATATTTTTATAACCTTCAATAGGAAATATTCGCCAAGCGTTAACTTCACTTTCATCTTGAATAACATTACTACGTCTTATAGTTTTATCAAAACGAGTAATATTAATAATATCATTACGATATTGAGTTAACAGTTTAGGAACATATTGGTCAACATTTCCAATAGAGTCTTTAAATAAATCAACACTATTCTTAGGTTCTACAAATGTACCAAAAGCAACACTTTTCTTGTCAGTATCTTCTTTAATACTAAAAGCTATCTTACTAGGTTCATTATTAAAACGTTTACTTTCAAAGAACTTATCACTATATAAAGGAAACTGAATATAAACATTGAATGGAATATCAAACCAACATGGTTCATCACCACTATAATAATATTGATTATTAGTAGGAGTATATAATTTATAATTACCTTCGTTCATTATAACTCCATTATCATTATAAATAAGAACACCATCATAAGTCATTCTACCATTATATCCATGTTCAATAGAATAAGTTCCACCATTATAACAAACGTCATTAAGTCTTACAAGTTCTTTTTCTTTACTAGTATAAATATTTTTAGTACAATTAAGAACTGTTGCAAGAAACATAGTTTCAGCATCAAGTAGTAATTCCTTATAATCATCCATTTCAAGAGCAGTTCCTTTTCCAGCTCTACTATCAGTAACACTATCAGCAATTACTAATTTATAATTATTAATAGGTTTATATTCATTTCTACTAATTACACCTATAACTGGCATATTATAACTATAAGGATAGGTAGTATTAACTACCATATCAACTACATCATGTTTCTCTTTATAAGGTTCAAATTTACATTTACCATCAATACGAATAATATTAAAATCATATTTAATACTATCATCAATATCAAATCGACCACTATATAGATAACATTTATCACTAGTAAAATTATTCGCTACAAAACCGGGTTTTGTACCCCAACTACCATCTTGCCAAGTAACATTACTAGCTATATTACAATAATCTTTTCTAGTTAGTAATCCAGTATATCTAGTAATAGGTTCAACTTTTTCATAACTAATAAACCATCCAACATAACCTAATTCTTTAATTTGATTCCATAAAGTAGTATCAATATTAGCACGAATATAAAACTTATTAAAAGTATTATTCATATTATATATAAAACCTCTAGTATGTTCACCACCAATAGCTTCAGCATCAAATATTAAATCAGGTATTCTAAATAGTTCATCACCATTAATATTTTCGTAATAACCAAATTTAGCTTCATTATCAACACCAATAGCACCTATTACTTGATTACTACAAGGAGTATAACTACCACTATTTATAACTTGATAAACATATAAATCATTATATTTATCTTTATCTTGATAATCAATAAAGTAATTAGATATAAGAGTATATAGTTCATCTTTATTAGTAGCTTCAAGTTCACCAGAACTATTAAGTAATATATTAGTAGTAGGATTATTTATTGGTTCAGCAGTATAAACTACAATTTTATGATTAGCAATATATCTTTTAATATTAGAACTAATAGTAGATATTGGAATATCTCCACTAATAACTGCCCAATATGGAATATTACCATTACCTTGATTGTTCCAATTAAAAGTAATTATAGTACAATGAGAACCATCATTAACAACATTATTTATATATTTATCTTTATTAGATAGTTTATAACCTCTACTAGCATCACCATATTTATCAACAAAATGAATAAAAAAGTTATATACTTCTCCAGGAATAAGAGTATCATTCTTTTTACGTTCATTAAAATCATAACTAGGTTCAATAGTAGAATGAGTAATTCTCATTTTACAATTATCAATATCAAATATAGTATCTCCAAATAATACTTGCCCACTAGTAAATACAGTATCTTCTGTAAATCCAGTTCCATTATAAACATAACAAGCTATTTTAACTGTACTAGGTAAAGTATAAACAGATTGATTATTTTCATATTTATAACTTGTAGGAATAATAAAACAATGACAAGCAAGATATTCTTTAAGATTATGACTACCTCTACTACCTACTTTTATTTTAGCATTATAATTAATCTTTAAATATTCATGTGCTGCAATACCTTGTATAACTGTATCATTAAATAAAGTTCTAAAAGTACGAAAAGGATATTGATTATTATTGAATATTTTATTAATATCTTTAATTTGCCAATCAGCAGTACCAGTAATTTGAAGGCTAGCCATTTTAAAATATGGACCTTTTTCACTAACTGCATTAACAGTAGTATAATCATTATAATAAGCATTAACAGCTTTGTTACGAAGTTTAATAGTAATATCTTTAACAGCCTCTTCTAATGTTTTACCATTATTTAAAGTTCTATCATCGTTATCAGTTTTTTCATTATAATTAGCAATATATATTCTATTCTTATAATTAATGATATTACCAACATTATAATAATTATAATAGTCAGTAGTTAAATCAGCAACATTATATTCAACAAGAACATCTCTACTAAATTTAAAAATATTATTATTTAAATCATCTGTTCTAAATGCTTGAGTACTATCTTTTTTACATACAATAAAACCAAGTTGATAAAGACCAGAACGACCTCCACTAATATTTATTTCAAAAGTTTGATTACATATATCTTTAGAATCACTAAATGAATCGGTATTACCATAACAATAACCGTTTGGTTCATCTTTCGGTTCATAAACATTAGTTTTTCTAAAACAAACTTTATTAATAACTTGTGGAATTATAGCATCATTAAAAATAGGAAATCCAATACTATACCATTTAGTATAATTAGTTTTATCTATCTTATATCTAATAAATATAAAATAAAATCCTTTATAAGCTCCACCACTAACATAATTTAAACCACTAATAGTAGGTAAAGTTATTTGTGGAATAACAGACATTTCAGAATCAGGACGGTCAGAATCTAAATCAATATTAATAGTTTTAAGAGGAACATCAACAGAAGCATTACTTTCAGCAATAGCTATTATAAGATGATTTTTAACATTATAAGTATATGTTCCTTTAATCTTTCCACCATTATATTTCCAATTACTATTTACTCTATAACAATTATCAGCTTGTTCATTATATCTATAAATATAAGAACTATTA
>ENA-OZEJ01000370-OZEJ01000370.1-human-gut-metagenome-genome-assembly--contig:-NODE-370-length-12086-cov-9.573518_pt1 | contig 12086 bp, 10 predicted proteins | sample MGYA00245067_ERZ653607 | MGnify/ENA primary metagenome ERZ653607 (study PRJEB26926, sample SAMN06164999) | human gut metagenome | biome: ENVO:00009003; feature: ENVO:2100002; material: ENVO:00002003...
AAGGTAAAGGACGCAGGATATCCAATTGCTACGATGGTAACGTATTCTAACATGGGGAATTATGAAAGTGTCGATAGTTTTCTTAAAGAATGTATGGAAGGGCAAAGCGGTTCTGTAGTAATTTATGAAATCCACAACGATGGTGGACTGGGCAGAATGAAATTCATTTTTGATGGAACGGATATGTATGTTGTAAGTACAAGAGGAATCTGGAATGCTGACAACGAGCCGGGAATTTCGTACATTTCATATACGAGACTCAAGGAATGGAAATACACGGAAAAAGGATGGTTCTGCTATGAGTTGTGTGTGCCGGAGCCACCGGAAGTCAGTGAAATTGTGGATGGAAGCTGCCTGATTAGAATAAAACCTATGACAGAGGAACAGCGTGAAATGTCTGAACGTTGTGTTCGAGGTCTTGGATATCAGGGAAATAACCTTTTGTGTTCAAACTGGAATATAGAAAATCTGAATGAGTTGGATTATAACGGGATGTTTGAATATCTGTATGGAATGAAATATGGAGAAAAATTTAATCCCGAAGATTATCCAAATGGTATCCCAAAAGAAGAATTCGAAAGTCTGATTATGGAATATCTTCCGATAACAGCAGAGCAGATACGGGATTACGCAGTATTTGATGAGGAAAACCAGACCTATTATTGGGTGCGACTTGGATGCTTTAATTATGCGCCTACCTTCTTTGGGACATCTCTGCCGGAGGTTGTCGACATCAAAGAAAATGAGGATGGGACGGTTACGTTAACGGTGGAGGCAGTTTGCGACATGGTCATTTGCGATGATGCAGTCATTACCCATGAACTTACGGTAAGATTTGCAGAGGATGGCAGTTTTCAGTATTTGGGGAATGAAATCCTAAATAACGGAATTATGCAGATACCCGATTACCAATACCGGATTAAAGAATGATTTGATAATAATGGTGTTCTATGGCAATCTTACAGGTGTAAGAAAAGAAAGGAGGACACATGAAGAAATTAAAATTAGTTGGAATGCTGGCAGCAGTTGTTATGCTTATGTTTATAGTAGTTGCATCTTATTTGTCTGAAAAGAATGTAGATGAACCAGAAGAATTATTTGTTGTTCCTGTAACCAGAGATGAATTATTTATTAGTTCGGAGGAGGAATATAATTCTATTGAAATATATAAGCAGGAAAATAAGTTAGTTATAAATGCACAATCAGAAGCAGCGTTTTTCGATGGGGTGCAATTTACAGTAGAAATAGAGGGGGAAATAGCACAGGAAGATGTAGAAATCATTTGGATGACTATAGGCGGCAATACGGAATATGTAGAAGGCAATGACCGTATTATTGCAGAGATAAAAATATCCGATAATGATGAATTGATTTGTGATACAAAGATAAATTTTGCAAAAAAAGCAATTGACGCAATAGAAGATGTGTTAGAAAGGAACGGGATGTAAGAAAGGAGGACACATGAAAAAATTAAAATTAGTTGGAATATTGGTAGCAGTTGTATTGATAGGCGGAGTAATATCCATTTCATTCATAAATAATAACATTGCCTATAAAGTGGAAAAGGAATTATGTGAAACACCACTGCCAGAGAAAACGGAACTGATAGAGTCAATATCACGGGCAGGGAAACTGACAGGTAACGGAAACGGGATGCAATATTTTGGTGCGATTCTAATTCAGAGCGAGTTGTCCTTGAAAGAACTGGATGATTACTATTCGGATCACAGAAACAATGAATGGGAGTATCTTGTGGAAATTCAGGAAGGACAGTCTATTGATGTGATTGACCACGAAACTCTGAATTTTGGGAAAGAAATAAATGACGCCGGATATTACATTGTATATTCATGGGAAAGCGAAAATTCTCTATTGAAAGAACTGGATATACGAGGACATTAAAAAGGGGGCTATATCAATGAAAAAATTTATGCTATGTATTATGGGCTCGCTCATTGCACTGTTTGTAGTATTTTGGTGTTGCATTTCGTATACGGTAAATTACAAGAAGATAACTTGCGATACATCCGTTTCACCAGATAAAAAATATGAAGTGGTACTTCAAGCTGTTGGAGAACCGGAATGGCCTTTTGGTTCAGCAAGTGGACGGTTAGTCCTTAAAGAAGGCGAAGATAAGATATCGCAAACAGATTTTGAATTGCACAATGACGGTGCAAGCATCAGTAGCAGCTGTTGGAAGGTTACCTGGCATGAGGATTATGTAGAAATAATTCTATCAGGTGAAGAACAAATTGATGAACAAGTCATTTTATATTTCGATGGTACGAAAGAAATACAGCAATTGACAGATGTAGCAGATATTGAAGTAGAATATCCATCAGGAGAGAGATTAGATGAAAGCCGGGTTATAACTGAACAATCCTTTGATGTAGAATTGAATGATTGGGGTGAAGTACAGTTTGTATCTTATCTGCCGACTTATGAAACGCTCTGGGAAGATGTTTCATTTGTGCTGGCAAAAGACAATCAAATTATATATTATTTTCCGGAGTGTTATGAAAATAATAGTACAGAGAATGATAGTGTAGGAATGTTTGATAGTGTTGAAGCGGTTGGATTTCAGGATATAGATGGAGATGGTGCAAAGGATGTGATTGTCATCATAAACTATGTTACAGGAGCAGGACCGCAGGGAATGATGCCACGAAAGACCATTAGAATATTCAGTTCACAGGATAATGGTTTTGTCATTCAACACGATTTAATGGATGAATTAATGGAAAATATGAATGAGGATGATATTTCTATTCCTGCGATCTGTGATTATGTGACATTAATGGAAACAAATGAAATATATGATGGATATCGTACTATATATCAACAATACTTCGCAGACGAAGGATGTGATTTTATGATATCATACGGTGCGAATGGAAATTCTAGAGTTATCTTAAATGAGAATGAGGAAATAATAGAATATCTTGTATATGACAGACTTTCGGAGAATGAAAAATGCGAATTATATGTTTTATACAGAAGTAAGAAAAACACAGATGGTTCATGGTATATCTTAGAGGCGGAGATCCTTGATATATTTGCATATAGTATGTCTACAAAAGATGTGGTCAGTAGTGGTAAAACATCATGGTCAGCGACTGGAAGTGAAGAGCATGAAATAAATTAAGATAAGCTTTTGATTTTAATTCGATTATCTACATGTGGAGTGAGGTGTTTTTATGAGAAAGTTTGTTAGAACGTATTCTCCATTTTTAGTATATTTTGTATGTGGCTTTGGCTTATTTTCTTTGTTTTTATTTATTTCCCAAATATAATGCGGCCTTAGCCTATTTTGGTTTTTTAATTATATATACATATATTGATATTGGGGTTTTTATTTTAGGTTTTTTTATGGGAAAAATCATTGTCAAACGCAGCATTGACATTAGCTTTTTGCTGTGCCTAATATATGCATTAATTTCTTTCGGGTTGATGCTCTTGATAGGTTCTCTGAAATACGTTTTTTATGATTATATGTATAGTAACTTTACGTTTACATTTTCAATCTTCATTGAATCATTAGGTGATAGAGATAGTTTGTTTGTTTCAATTGGGACATTTATATCTTTTTTTATTGGAGAAATTGTAGAATACATCAATGATAAATCTAATTCTTGACGTATAGAACTGGATAATTGAAACGCTTTTATGCATAAAGTGAAAATAAAAAAATCGGGCAAAGGATTATACGACTATGACCTTTACCCGATTTCTTTATTTCCAGATATTCATGTCGGACAAGATAGACATGGTTATTTCAGTTGCGTTGCCTCCGGTAGCATCGCTGTCTGCACCAATGTTGGTAGCGAAAAAGTATGTATTATCTACAGTTTCGATATAGCCGATAAACCATCCGTTCACATCCTGGCCATCCACACGTCCGGTTCCGGTCTTTCCGTAGAATGTTCCGGCATCGGAAGAGGAAAGGCAGATGGCATCTTTTACTGCATTGATATTTTCAGGGGCGAAGCCAAGGCTGTTATTCTGCAGCCTGGTTAGAAGTTCGACCTGCTCTATTGGGGAAATCTTCAAGGAAGATTCCATCCAATAAGTGGAGAAATCACCACTTATATTTTCGTTTCCATACCCAATTTCCTCAATATAGTTGGAAATGTTAGCGGCTCCAAGCTGTTCGTCCACAGATTCAAAATACCAATTCACGGAGGAATTCATTGCAGACTGTAAAGTCTGATCCGCATTCCATGCTTCAAATGGATAGGTTTCGCCATTCCATGCAATAAACGAATTTTCCGGTGTAATGATCTCTTCTTCCAATCCGAACAGGGCATCATATATCTTGTAGGTGGAGTTTGGAGCAACTCGTAAGGTGGCATGCTCCATGTCGTGTATGCTCCATGCATCATTTTCTAAATCGTATAACACAAAGCTGCCTTCGTATTCTCCGAAGTATGTGGAGAGGTCTACATAGGAAACATTCTCAGAAGAGGAATCCCATTGGTAGTGGCTTCCGTCTGCTGCGTATGTGGAAATAAAAGGTGCGAATCCAAGGAGAAGAACAGCAGTCAACATGAATGTAGTCATACCTTTTATTCTTTTCATAAATGTCGGTTTCTCATAAGAGGCAATGTTGATGATTCTTCGTTTCATCTGTTTCATGTTTCCACCAAGGCCGGCAGCAAATGGAAAAGGAGTAAGTGAAACCTTCTCTGCAAAGTTAATCAGTGTATTGCCATAATCTTCGTAAGCATCCTCTTCAAGCATTTTCAAAACGGAAGTGTCACAGGCAACCTCTCTGTCATTACGCATTTCTTTCAGTGCATACCAGACAAGAGGATTGAACCAATATATTACCCCGGCAAGGTTCATCAGATAACTGGCAACAGCATCTTTGTGTTTATAATGCTGCAGTTCGTGCAACAGCATATAACGCATATCGGATTCGTCATAATCAGAGATCAGATGAATCGGAAGATAAATACACGGTTTCAAAAGTCCGACAATAATGGGGGATTTCAAAAATGCGGTGCTGTAAACAGGAATATCTCTGTGAATCCCCATTTCCTCCAGACATCGATGATACAGTCTGCGGACTTCCTGATTTTGAAGTGGAAGCGCAGATTTCTCCAACGAGCGTAAACGGAGAGAGGATTTGATTACCAATATTATCATGGCGAGAATACCGACAATCCATATCCCTAATAGTATGTATCCTGCGATGGATGGAGTCTCACTATTTACCGAAAGAGTAAAGTTGTTCATCCAATTTGTATTTCCGGTTGTAACTGCTTCTGCGGTGCCTGTAATATTGGTGCCAGCACCGGAAGAAGGAGAACTTCTCAGGCTGCCAAGCCAGGAGAAGATTTGTGGTAGACCGATGAAACGGAACGGTATAAATGGAACTGCTAAAAGTCCGAGCAGCAGAAACCACAGATTATACTGCATCCGGCTGGACAGGCTGTTTTTGAATATCCGTTTGACAAGCAAAAGGATTCCAATGATACCGCTGATAAACACATTGCATAGGAAAAAGCGTATCATAAAATTAGCCACGTTAATTGCCTCCTTTTTTTGACCTCTTGGAAAGAAGGGAGCGGAGTGTGTCTATTTCTGTTTCAGACAGTCTGTCATTTTCGATGTATGCAGACAGCATGGCAGTGATATCTCCATCATAGTAGCGTTCCAGAAAAGAGTTGCTTTCCTGGCCGATATATTCATTTTCTTTTACAACTGGGGTGTAAACAAATACTCGGCTCTGTTTCTCATAAGTCAGAGCCCCTTTGGTTACAAGGCGTTTGATTAAAGTCTGTATCGTTTTCGGACTCCAGTTTGTAGTCTGTAATAATTTGTCTGTTATTTCATTTGTGCTGATCGGAGCATGTTTCCATACGATTTTCATAACTTCAAATTCAGCTTCTGAAATCTGTGGCAGATCGCTCATTTTAAATCCCTCCTCAAATCTTACAAGTGTAATAAATATATTATAGACGTTATTTATGCAATTGTCAATTTCAGAAAAAAGATATTGACTTGAAATCTTACTTGTGTAATAATTGAAATATTGCATAAGTAAGATTTAGAGATGGCAACAAAAAGAAAAGAACCAGAATCACAACGGATTAGCTGGTTCCTTTACTCGTTTGAATTGCCTCTTTTATGTGTATGGGTGATAAGAGGTATTCAATTGCTGGAAGAATCTCGGCTGCCTCTTGTTCATTGCATTCCTGTAGCATCAATAACAGTTTTTGTTTTTTCAACCCGTCCGTGGCTGCGTCGGGGTGGAACATCTGGTATGCAGGGAATGCGGTGACCGCTACTGTGGCATTTGAGGTGGCAATGTCACTGCCGGAATCACGGGAAAATTAGTGAATAAATAACTTGCTATTTCCTCCATTCAGAGTGATATATGTAGTACCAAATTGAATGGAGGAAAGCTGGTAATCAACAGAATGCAGGAACCGGTTGTAGTGCGATTGTATCAGGAATTTTTGGATGGAAAAACAACGGATTACATAAAGAGAATTTTTGAAAAAGAGGGAGTTCTGAATTGGGATGGCGGTACGAAGTGGCAGGCTACAACCTTAATGAGTATGTTGGAGAATGAAAAATACAAAGGTGATGCATTGCTGCAGAAAAGCTATACGGTGGATTTCCTTACCAAGAAGCGGACGCAGAACAAAGGGGAAATCCAGATGTTTTATGTGGAGGATGACCATGATGCCATCATTTCAAAGCGGATATGGGAATGTGTACAGCTTGAAATAAAACGCAGGAAAAAGTATCTGGAGGAGCATGGGACAAACTCCTATTCTCGCCGGCCGGAAAGCAATCCATTCGCATCCAAGATAATTTGCGGAGACTGTAATAAGGTGTTTGCACGGAAAGGCTGGCGGAGCAGCACGGGCGTTGACCGTAAGGTATGGCAGTGCAGTGAACGGTACAAGGTAAAAGGAGTCATGGGATGTGCCAACCGCCATGTGGAGGAAGAAACGCTGATAAAGGCATATCTGATGGCTTGGAATGCGTTGGTGGAGAATCGAGAGGATTTCATGGAGCAGTGGACGGAACAGCTACAGAGCGAGAACCTCTTGAAAGGTTATCGGGCAGAGAAGTTCATAGAATACACCGATGTGGCAGAGCCTTTGACGGAGATGGACACGGACTTCATGCTGAAAACGCTGGACCATATCAAGGTCTTTGAGGACGGAACATTGTTGGTAGTGTTCCTGGATGGAACGGAGATTGAATGTAAAAATGAAGAGGAGTAAGAAAAGATGTCGATTGGGAGTTTGATTCCTGATCGGCTTTTTTCTTGCTCTTTTGCAGATGGTAAAAGTTGAACTGGTATGGTAAAATAAGATTATTGCTCAAAGAAGGAGTTGCAAAATAATATGGATAATTATGAAGTATTAGAAGTAATTCATGCGTCTAGGACTAGTGAAACGATTATTTTGAAAGTTAAAGAAAAAAACAAAAGAATATGCGATAAAGTTTATGCATTAAAATTAATCGGTTCGTTAAATAATAGATTTCAAAAATTAATATTTAAGAGGGAGGTTGATGCCCTTAAAACATTAAATTCTTGCGATAATATTGTAAAAATCAGAGACTATATGTTAAATGCAGAGTTTAGAGGTAAAAATGACTGGGGTTTAATTTTATTAGATTATGTTGATGGAACAAATCTTGAAGAATTGGACTTAAGCAATTTTTCACAGGTAGAAAAGTATGAACTTTGCTTAAAAATTTTAAAGGCTATTGAAGAGGCACATAATTACAACGTTTTACATCGTGATATCAAGCCGTCCAATATTATGTATAATATTGAAACGGGTGAAGTGAAGATTATTGATTTTGGAACGAGTAAGATAAAATCTATAGTAGAGCAAGAGACAACTCTGCCGTTTTATTCTCCTAATTTTTCGGCTCCGGAAGTAGTTAAAGGTAATAGTACAACGGAAGCTAGTGATATTTATTCTTTAGGTGCAGTGATTTTCTATATTCTGTTTGGTATGTTACCAAACGGTACAGAAATGATCTGTAGAACTTTGCAGGATTTAGAAGTTCCGGAAAATTTAGGGATACTAATTGCTAAGATGGTAGCGGAAGAACCGGAAAATAGATTTCAAGAGGTTGGGACGGTTATTGATGCTTTTGAGGAAATTATTGGAGATAATAGTTCACAGAAAGATACATATTTGTGTAGTATAGATGTTGATAAACTGAGATATTTGAAGAATGTTTCGTTAATCGAAGCAAATACGAATATGACTATCTTTACAAAATCATTTTTAAAGAGTCAGTTTAAGGAGTGTTCTGCCTTTTATAATCACAATACTGATGTTTATATTTTTTCTGGAAAGAAAATTGCGGTTGAATGTATATATAATGAAAAAGATGAACTGTTTGTAGTTAATAGAATTATGCCATTATCCGTTGACAGAAGAATTAGCAATCAAAAAAGGGGTTTTATTATTGATGGCATAGTTAAATTTATAGAAAGTGGAAGAGGCAATTATAGCAGTAAAAACTTAAAAGACATTTTGCTCAATTTGGATGAACCAACCTATACTCCATTTTTGCAAAATATTAAATTTAGTAAAGATACGTTAAATTCGTCTCAAAAAGAAGCAATAAGAAAAGCTTTGTACTCAGATAGTATAAGTTTAATACAAGGGCCTCCAGGAACTGGAAAAACAACAGTTATAAAAGAGATTGTGCGCCAAATTTTGATGCAAATAAATAAATTCGATGATACATCGAGAATATTAGTTGTATCTCAATCACATACCGCTGTAGACAATATTATTGAGGGACTGGTCGATATAGATGAAGGGAAATTGGATATCATCCGAATTGGTCGTGCAGAGAATATATCGCCAAAGGTTGAAGAAACCTGTACTATGAATGCGATTAGAAAAAAGATGTTTACAGAGATTAAAGAGAAATCTAACACGTATATTGAACATCAGAATTTGTTGTATGCTAATATTACTGAGCAAAAATCATTGGATAGATGGGAAAGAATTAAGGATATTCAAGCTGATTGGATTAATAGATGTAGTAATTTAGAAACGTTAGATTACCAAGTGATAAAAAGTGCAACTATTATTGCCGGAACTTGCGTAGGTTTTTTATCTAATGATTTTGTTAAGGAGTTAGATTTTGATTATGTAATTATAGATGAAGCAGCAAAAGCGACAACCCCTGAATTATTAGTGTCAATTATTAAATCCAAAAAGATTATATTGGTAGGAGATCAAAACCAACTACCAGCATATGCAGACCAAGAATTATCTCCGATAATAGCTAAGCTGACAAAAGAACCAAAGTATAGACTGTTTGATTTATTGTTTAATGTATTACCAAATACTCATAAGCAAATCCTGACTGTGCAATATAGAATGAGAAGAAATATTGGAAATTTGATTAGTCAAGTCTTTTATGAGGGTAAAATTGCAACGGAGGTTGATGATAAGAATCGGATGCATCCAATAAAAAAATTTGCAGGAAAATCCATTATTTGGATTGACACTTCAATGATGGATAGAAAAGATGAAAGTAGGCTTAAGGGAGGCTCCTATTGCAATTATGCGGAGAATACTTTGGTTAAAAAATTATTGGAGGGCTTTAAAAATGAAGGGGTGCTTCCAAATTTAGATATTGGTATTATTACAGGGTATCGAGGTCAAAAAGACTTAATTAGAAAGTCCGTAAATAATAGTGGATATGATAGAATTGCAAAAGGAATTGATATTAATACACTTGATGCTTTTCAAGGTAGAGAAAATGATATTATCATATACAGTACAGTTAGAACTAAAAACTCAATTGGCTTTCAAAAAGAAAAGGAGAGGGTTAATGTAGCTTTTTCGCGGGCAAAAAATTTGCTTATTATTTGTGGAGATATGGACTTCTTTTATAAATTTGATGACCCAGATAATAAGTTTATTGAGATTATTGATTATATTTGTGAACATGAGGACGAGTGCCTTGTTATACCGGGAGGTGAAATATAATGGATAAATTAATTGAATCTATGTCTAACATTAATGTACGGAAGAATGATGGATATCTTTTTATAAAACGTGATGAAATCTATGTCCCTATAATGAAAACAATACTAGTCTGTTTCTTATTTCCATGCAATGAGGCTGTTTGAAAATTATTAACACTTTCAAATTTGTCGCTTTCTTCATATCCATATTATAACAGTTCCATATATCCGCCACAATAAAAATCAGCATACCCTTAGCATTTATGGAACAAAAATGCACACTTTTTCTTTCTTCCTCTTGATTACCCCACAACAGAAAAGAAAAAGCCCTGTCAAGAGCCTTGCCACCATTGGTGGTGCTTTGCACTCTTTACTGGGCTTTTTGTTTGCTGTATCTTCCATGCAAGAGGAAATTAAAGACCTCTGTTCCATTTCGCCTTTAGATAATCTTCATAATCTCCCTCATTAAAGTCTACTTGTGGAGAAGTATTAGGAATGTTTTTTCTGTTGTCAATATCTGCAAGTTGACGGAATATCCAGTCATCATAAGGGTCGTGATATTTGTATTCTTTCGGCTGTTCTCTGTATCGGTCTAACCCTCGCATTTCCTTATGTACTTTCATCATACGTTCCAGTTTTTGACGCTGTATCAACTGCTTGATTTCCATAAGTTCTTCCAACTCCGTAACCTCATTGGTAATGTAGTTATGGATATACTGTATGAGTTTATATGCCTTGTAAAATGTGCATTCTTTTTCATCATCGAAAAATTCATTTTCAGACAGGTAATCTAAGGAAACATTGAAGTCTTGTTCCCGTTTGATAATATCCATGATATATGGCTCGGTGTGGTCAATATACTTCCATTCTCCCGACAATAATTCATTGGGCGTTACACCCAGCACGTCCATTATCTTCTCTAACGTATCAAAGGTAGGATAATTCACACCTCGTTCAATTTTGGAAAGGCTCTGCATATTGATACCGATTTTGTCCGCAAGTTCCTGTTGTTTCATTCCCCTAAATTTTCTTATGGTCTGTATATTATTTCCTAAATGGCTTATTTTCATTGCATAACCCTCCATATCTCGTTATATCTTCGCTATTATAAGTCTATCATGCTTAATATGATTTGTAAAGACAAAAAAAGATATTGACAAATAAGCATATAAGAATTACTATGCTATTGTGAGTGAATAAGCACAATAGAATGAAATACAAAAACATTCAAAAAGAAATCCCCATCTGATTAAACCCGTAGATATGAATATTGGTTGAAATGGAACTTGTTAGAAAAGGCAAAACAGGACTTGCTGACAAAGTATTTCTGACACGGTGGCGGAAGCCTCTCAGGCTTACCGCCATGACACCTTGTGTCAAGGGGAAGAAATGCTTTGTCGGCTGGCGAGCCTGCGAGCCTTGTCTGTGCCCCCGTTATCTAACAGGGGGGCACTATTTCACAAAAGACAAGTCAAAAACCATACAACCCCAAAGCTGTAAGGAGTAATGAGGAGTTTTAAGAAGATAGTAATTTCACATTCTTTTGAATAGTGGTTTACAGGTATTTCAAGGCTGTTGTGGGATTGGAGGAATACAATGAACAATTTAGAATTTGCACTTGAAATGAAGAACAAACGTCTTGCAAGCGGTCTTTCACAAGGAGAACTTGCAAGTCTTACCCATGTATCAAGATATAGTATCAACCGCTTTGAGAACGGAAAAGCCAACGCAAGTAAAGAAACACAGAACATTATCCTGCGTTGTCTGAATTACTATGTCTGTGATAAGCCTTTTTATCTGCTCGTTGATTATCTGTCTGTCCGTTTTCCAACGACTGACGCATTAGAAGTTATCCGAAAGGTGCTTGGCATGAAAGCGGACTATTTTATCCATTATGACTATGGGTATTATGGCTATAAGGAGCATTATGCCTACGGGGAAATCAAGGTCATGGCTTCTGATGATGAACACATGGGTGTATTTTTAGAATTAAAAGGGGCAGGCTCACGCAACATGGAATATGTCTTACAGGCACAGAACAGGGATTGGTATTCATTTTTAAACCGCTGTCTTGACTGTGGCGGTGTTATCCCTGTCTCTTATACACATCTGA
>ENA-OZEJ01000384-OZEJ01000384.1-human-gut-metagenome-genome-assembly--contig:-NODE-384-length-11746-cov-4.700624_pt1 | contig 11746 bp, 11 predicted proteins | sample MGYA00245067_ERZ653607 | MGnify/ENA primary metagenome ERZ653607 (study PRJEB26926, sample SAMN06164999) | human gut metagenome | biome: ENVO:00009003; feature: ENVO:2100002; material: ENVO:00002003...
GGAGATGTGTATAAGAGACAGGAATCTATATATTTTTTACAAGCAGAAACAATTGTTTCTTTACAACAAGCCAATCTAGAATCATCAGAAAATATTTGCTCTTTATTCTCTATTAACAGGTTTAAAACATAGTATCCTTCATTTGCATCATTAAGATAAAATCTATCTGTGAATCTCAACGTACCATTCTCTATAATAGATTGCAGTCCTAATGGTGACGTATAGTGGTAAATATTCTGTTCGGTCTGATCAAACAACTCATTAAAAATTTCATTACTCACTTTAAGATATTTAGCAAAAACATTCATAATTATCCACCTTTACTTAATAAACCTAATCTGCACATTCAGCTTCAAATACTGCTGCCCATTGTCTTCATAAACAGTACCGAAGCCGTGCTTGCTCTTACTTGGCGTATCAAACCTTGTGTTCGCAAACAGATAATTCTTAAATGCATTGTGATTGTATATGTGATAACAAACAACATCTCCATCGTCCTTGACAATAATGTATCCTCCGGTAGCATCAAAATCACCTGTCCAGAGTGTGTTGGGAACCATTCCGAGAGCAATGTTTGTAAGCAAGCTCTTAATCTTATGGGTAAGATAAACCTTGTTATCCAGCGTATTTACAATACCTCTTTCGGCTATTATTTCGGTGAGTTCCGATATATGGTTAGTTGAGGATTCGTAGTATTCCTTTAGCATTGCAGTAAAAATCTCCGGCATTTCGGAAGAAACCATTTTGAGGTTGAAATCAAATGTTTCATTATCGACCTTTACAAAGTTTATATCTCCGCCAAGCGAATGAAGATAATCAAACTTATCCTTAAATTTTTTAAACCCGTGAAATTCATCTTTTTCATCGGCTGTCAAAACGTGTCCGACAATCTTATAAGTAAAGTTTGTCGCACCCGAAGCATTGAATAAGGTTGATGGACTGCCAAGCTGTGATTTAATGCTAAATCCGAATGTATCATCCCTACCCGACATAATATCGTGTACCATAAGCACAATATCTGCCTTATCCTGCGACTTTGCCTTTAACGTATGGCACTTTATAGACTCGGCAAAGCTCCATACATCGGGCATCTCAAATGCACCCTTTTTACTGCTGTTTGCCTGGATATTTTTCAGCATAATATCGGTTTGGTCAATAAAACTCTGTATAGGAACGGAACAGATAACTTCACCCGTTTCGGCATTTACAACCTTGATTTCCGAATCACGACAATATTCAAGGTTTGATTCTTTTTCCTTGCGAAGCACCTTGATAATATCATAGTAAATATCCGGAATTTTGTTTGTATCGGCATCAGCTGCATACAGTTTGCCGTCTGCAAGCAATTTAAAAAGTGTGTATAATTCGCTCCATTCACCGATATTTCCAGTCATAACTTCACCTCATTTTACAATACTTCCAATAACAACATCAACCTTACCGGGATTTATATAGCTATTGGATTTTAATTTGTTAACAAGAATATCAAATTCGTCTTTGTCAGCGGCAATTATTTCGTTTAGTCCTAAAAGCTCACCCTTTTTAAGCTTGTTTTTGAGATTTGTCGTTTCATCCGAACTAAGCATTACCAAATAGTTTAATGCTCGTCTATGAACATATTTCAATGCAACAGCTTCTAGATCAGCCTGTTTATACCTCTCTCTGGTACTTGTTTTTAAGCTGATAGTTATGGGGTATTGATCATCAGTATATAAAAGAACATCAAACTTAACATTTGGTACGAATGTTACCTTTGCTTGTAAAAACATCGGCTTAATATTTTCTCTGTATAAACATGTTTCAACAATAAGCTCAAAAATGTTACCATTAAGTGAGTTATTAATTGCGCCTGTTGACGTTTTATATTTGTTATAGCAGTGTACTATATATTTAGATGGTGACATTTCTTCAATGGTTCTAAAATCTTCGGCTATATATCTTTCAAAAGCTTTCATGGCCTCTGTGTTTGATTTTACAAACCCTAATTCTTTCAGAACGGATTTCTTTTTTGTGGGCATATCATCACATCCTTATTCATCTATACTATTAAGGCATATCTTCATAAAATTCGCCATAACCTCGACAGCAGGAATGGTAACGGCATTGCCGAACTGCTTGTACTTCGGACCATCTGCCATTTTCTCGGGAAAGCTGAATGTATCATTACCGTTTTCATCAAGGAATGCGTAATTGATAAAGCCTTGCAGCTTGCCCCACTCTCTCGGTGTCATAACTCTAATTCCCTTATCATTAAGAGGAGTCTGCTTTGAAGGAACCGTTTTTCCGGCAACTCCTTCCTTTGGATCAAGTACAAGATTGCGTTCCTTACCGGAACCGCCCGTTGCAAGAATAGCGTTTGAAATAGGATTTTCTATCTCGGGAAGATTTACGATTTTATATCCAAACCCATTACCTTTGCTTTCGTGCCTTGCACGATGTCTTTCAAGAGTATCAACATATCCGGATGAAAGAAAATACTTATCATCAGCATTCATTTCAAGCAAATCGTTTAAATCTTTATAAATTGCCGTTTCTCTTTTCTGTGGCAGCTCTGAGGGAAGGCTATCGACCGCATCTCCGAAATACTCCCTTGAAAATCCCATTATGTAAACTCTCGGTCTGTTTTGAGGAACGCCGAAATTTCTTGAATTTCGCACAAAATTACGAGCATTATAAACAAGATTACCCTTTTCGTCCTTAGAAACACCGATAACCTTATAATTCAGTTCATTTACCAGTGTCTCAATAATAGTTTTAAACGTATGTCCTTTATCGTGTGTGATAAGATTATCAACATTTTCAAGCATAAAAGCTTTTGGATGAGAACGATTTATCATTTCGGCTATGTCAAAGAACAGTGTTCCTCTTGTTTTATCCTCAAATCCTTCTTGCTTACCGGCTCTGCTGAATGCCTGACACGGAAATCCGGCAAGCAGAATGTCATAAGGCGTTTTATCTACTTTTTGCTTAAATTCTTCGGTGGTTATATCATTCATAGGATTATCTCCGTATAAATGCTCATATGTACGACAAGCGTTTTTGTCTATTTCAGCCGAAAGTACATTTTCAAAGCATCCGGCAAGCTCATACCCTCGCCTTATTCCGCCTATTCCGGCACATAAATCTATGGTTTTATATTTTTTCATTACTGATAACTCCTTTATTTCAACGCCTTATACAGTTGCTCTCCTATCCTTTTCACAACAGGAACGCAAACTGTATTGCCCGCTTGCTTATAAGCTGCTTCAAGCGGAATTCCTCTGAATGTAAAATTCTTTGGAAAGCCTTGCAAAGCCAAGCATTCGTGCGGTGTAAGCTTTCTTATTCCGAAATCATCTCGTATTATCGGTACTCTGTCGTGATATGTACCCATATTTGCTTTCAGCGTGGGTGAGATGATGTATTTCCTGTTGGCTACGCCGCTGTCATCTATTCTGTAAATTCCTGTTTTATCGGGAATTTTCTTGTTCAAAAGCTCAAAATACTTGTTATTTTCACGATAATAATAAATTTCACTGTGTTTCACGGAACGGTCGATTATGTCATTGACCGTACAAGTCAGCTCAATTTCATCGGGAAACAAAAAGCGGTTCATAACATCACAGTCAAGAAATGCAGCTATGAATGTTCTGCTTCTGTCCTGCGGAATATTTCCGTGGGTGCTTGCATTCTGTACCGAATACTTTACGCTGTAACCAAGCTCCGCAAGTATATTGTAAATAGTTATGAACGTTTTTCCGTTATCGTGATATATTAGGTTTTTAACATTTTCAAGTAAAATCACTTTCGGCTTTATGTCAGAGGCAAGCCGTGCAATCTCAAAAAACATATTTCCTCTCGGATCACGAAAACCTCGCTGCATACCCATTACCGAAAACGGCTGGCAAGGAAAGCCGGCTGCAATTATATCCGCTTTCGGCAGATTTTCGGAATGCAAATTGCATATATCACCTTCAAACAAGCTGCAACCGGGGAAATTATTGCGATATGTTACACACGTATATTTTTCTTTTTCGTTTGCAAAGACTATCTCAAATTCCGATTGAATCAGACCGAGGTCAATACCTCCGATACCCGAAAAAAGACTTATTACAGTAGGCTTACTCACGATTTCTCACCGCATTTTCAATTGTATCGGCACATTCGGACAGATGCTTTTTGATTTCCTTGCCCCAAAAGCGGAGAACAAGCCACCCCTCCGCTTCAAGCTTTTCGGTTACTTCCTTGTCACGCTCCATATTTCGCTCTATCTTCGGTATCCAAAACTCTTGATTGGATTTGAAATCCTGCTTGCGTTCTTCCCAATTATATCCGTGCCAAAATTCGCTGTCGCAGAACACGGCAACCTTCTTGCCGATAAAGGCAATATCAGGCTTACCACATATTCCTTGAACGTTCTTTCTGTACCGCAAACCTCTTGACCAAAGCTCTTTCATAAGCATAACCTCTATTTTCGAGCCTTTACATTTGACTTGCTGCATATTGTAACGAATTTGTTCGGGTGTTTTTTTGCTCATAATTACAGTCACCTGAAATTGACATAATACTTCTATTTTAGTATATCACAATTTATTCTGATATGCAATATACAAATTTATAGATTTCTGTAAGCGCTTTTTGCACACTGTATGATTAGGTATGTCATTGCGGCTCCGCCGCTAAATTAGCTTTGACCCTGTCAAAGCTAACCCCTTAGTACTTTTGACATTGTTCTCCGCAAGCTGCAACCAACATCAAAAGAACACGGGGCTCTCCGAGGGGGATTTCGCTGTCTGCGGACAGCGAGTAGCCGTTCCCTGCGTCCGCAGACGTTGCACTCCCTTTTTTCGGAAAAAGAAAAATCCGTACCGATAGCCGATACGGATTTTTGTTATGCATAGAGTAGGATATATTTGCCTTACCTCTCCCTCTCATTATCCCCGAAAATGTATTTCAGCGAATAACCGTCAATCCGCCTGTTTACAATGTTCTCAAAATCCATACGAAACTTTTTTGCCATATATGCACCGATTTCAAATAGCTTGTCAATGTAGTTGCGGAGAGAATCAATCGTCTTTTTCAAACCGCTGATTTCTTTCTTGCATTCGGACAGCTCGGACTCAACGGCGGTAATATCATTTTCCTTTTGACGAAGTTGTTCCTCGTATTCGTTTCGTTCGCTTTTTATCCGAGTTTCAAGTCTGTCAACCTTTGCTCGAAGCACTTCACTGTCTTTTTTGTATCTGTTTGCGGCGGATAACTCCTTTTCAAGCTCGGAATAAGCACTCCTTACACTCTCATAGTTTTCATTCAGGTGTTTTTGTGAGTTGTAAAGATCGATGCAGGCACGTTCACGTTCCATAAGACGATTTTCTGCATTTGTTATTTTCGAGTCACGCCTGTAAAGGCTATTCTCAAAATCTTTCAAACGGGCGTTTCTCTCATCAAGTTTCTTTTGTCCCTCGATAAGTTTTTCTTTTTCGGATTGAATATTCAGCCGTTCTTTGTCAAAATGGTTCTGCATTTCTTTGACTTCATTCTGCTGAACGGCAAGTGCTTTCTTCTGTCTGTCTATTTCGGAAAACTCATTTCCCGACACAACATAGTTGTTGCCGAACAGCGTTTTCGTTCCTGTAACGGAAACGCTGTCTGCTATGTTCTTGGCATCAAGCAGCGGCTGTAACTCTGCTTCATAAGCGTGGATTCGTTCTTGGTGTTCTTTGTATTCTTCCACTTTCATTGAATATCCTCGCCCCGGAGATTCCTCGGCAATGTCTAATCCGTGAGAAATACATATTTTTTTCAGCATATCACGTTCGGATTTACGCCAACGGCTGATTGCGTCCTTTCCGCTGCCGTGTCCCATTTCCTTGAGAGCCTGTGCAATTCCGTTCTGAATGGGAACGCCGCGGTTGTAATGTCCTATGGGAATGTAATCAATATGCAGATGCGGAGTTGCTTCGTCCATATGAAGAACCGCATTGAAAACGATAAAATTCGGATTGCGCTGCTGAAAGCCTTTCATATATTCATCAAGACAAAGCTTGGCAGTTTTCGCATCGGGAGAATTTACGCCGGTATCGTCCTTATCACCGATTTGGACAACATCTTCATAAAAGCTCTTTTGTCCGTTTGCCGATTCGACAACCGTGCTGCAAGGCGAGCGATTGAACAAATGCTCATAATAGCCGTTCTTTATCATACGGTCGGAACGCTTTTGTTTGGCATTGTATTCGGCAACGGCATCGTCAAAAATTTCCGAATATGCTTCCGCAATAGACTTTCTGACATAGCAAATATTATCGGGCGTTCTGCTTGTGTCAACGTTTTTTGGCGTAAAAAGCCTGTTGTTGTGAGCAATACTGCCTTTGCCTTGAACGTGGGATATTTTCTTTGCACTCATATTCTGTCACACCTTTCATAAAATTGCAGCCTTGCAATCTTGCAAACTTCCGATAAATCGCTGTATAGTGTAGTTTGCACCAACCTTGCAAGGCTGCAACATTGCATTTATCTATCATCAAGACACCAAAACCAACAATCCTTGATTTTAACGGAACTGATGTGAAGATTACGCTTTGCTTCTTCAAGAACACGCTGTTTTATACCGTTTTCTCGGCATAGAATATCAATATCAGTCTTTTTGATACGCTTTTCAGACTCAAAAGCCGCCCTTAGCATATCTTCAGCCTGAACAACCTTTGACGGCTTGTCATTATTTGCCTGGAATCCATCAGAACACACCTTGCTTATGTCAATATCCGCAAATCCGTTCCAGGTCAGTGTGTCACCTACGCTGAAAAGAACAGCTCTGCCCTCCGGGGCAAGGTTTGATTTTACAGGAATAAGACAGCGTTGAAATTTATCGTTGTCTTTTCTTCCGACAAACAGAACACTTCTTGCGGCTGCCGTAATGTCAATCGAACCGAGTCCTTTGTATTTTGCTTTCTTTCCGCTTTTGTTCATATGACCGATAAGGACAACTGCACAGCCGTATTTTTCTGCAATGGCTTCAAGCCGTGACATTACGGGTCTTATCTCATTTGCACGGTGCATATCAACATCTGCTCCGAGGTATGCCTGTATCGGGTCCATTATCAGCAGCTTTGCTCCGGTGGAAGAAATTGTTTCCTCAAGCCTTTTATCACAGAAATTCAAAGAGCTTTCTCCCTCGATAATTGTGCAGATACGGCTGCAATCGGCTTTGGCAGCGGTAAGTCTGGGCTTGATCGTATCCGAAAGTCCGTCCTCTGCGGTCTGATAAATGGTTGTAATGCTGTCATAGGTATATTTGTAGTCAAGCTCGGTAGGCAAATGCTCTCCACGGCTTAGAATAGCGGCAATGTTAAGGGCAAGGGTTGTCTTGCCCTCTCCCGGATCGCCTTGGATAATTGTAACCTTACCGAACGGAATGTACGGATACCAAAGCCAATCCACAGTGGAAACCTCTATATCCGAGAAAAAGCGAATGTCGGGCTCATTAAAATAAGGCGTATCGCAGTAATCAAGCGGTCTGAAACTATCATCGGGATAGCTGTACTCATTCATTAGCATGAACCTCCTTGGTATAGTTCTGAGGGTCATTCAGATATGCAATAAGCACATCGAGGTTAATGAGAGTACGTCTGCCGATATGCAGACACGGAACGGCATTTTTCTTGCACATACGTCTGAGTGTATTTTCAGGCATAATTCCTGTTTTGGCAGCCTCATGGATGGTCATAAGGTTTACGGATTTTTCTGTTGTGTTAATCATAGTATTTCCTCCTGTTGATAATATTTATATAAATCAAACAACAAAGAATTATATCAAAATTCCTTGTTTAATTAAATATAACATAAATATTACTATAAGTCAATACATATATTTGGCAGCTTTGTACATTGACATTTCTGCCCAATACTCCTATAATTATATTGTTGGATAAAGTTTTATATATTTTCAACATAGTGCAGGATTTTTGAGCTTTATTGGATAAATTGTATAAAAACAGGGAGGAAAGTTTTATTTATGGTCAAACGAGACTTTTTTATGAACTCTTTCATAGCATTTTCCCTTGATAATTACAATAAAAAAGAGCATATCATCTATTGTATAGGGCATGCAAACGAGTTTTTTGCAGATAAAACAAAGAATATCTTTGCCGAAACCAGAGAAATCGGAGAACTGGCCATTGATTTTTCAAGCAATAATGATAACTACGGTGCAGAGGAAAGGCAAAATCTGATTTTCGATTATTTATCCGAATACAAACGATTTGTAGAAATCAATGCACATCAATGGAATTGTGACGATGAACAGATTGAACGCCGCAAAGCTATGACAGAAATGATTGATATTCTGAATAATTCAATTTTATCTGATAGTTTTTTCGATGCTCAAAAGCATTTATCTTTAAACGAAAGGCACAGGCTCAGCTCTTTTGAGCTGCTGAAAAAGTATTATCCCGAAAAATCAGCCCATATCAACAGTGATTTAATGCTGTTCTATATTGATGATGTTCCGTATATAGCAACCGATTTTAACTTTATAGGCTTGCTCAGATGTTATCTTGATGAACTTTACGGAGCAGGAATGTTCCCACGCAGTTGTATGAGCTGTGGAAAGGTTTTTCTTTCAGGCAAAAAGCACGGAGATGTACTTTGTTCTTCCGAATGCCGAAAAAAGAAAAAGTCGCAAAACACTATGATTTATTACGGAAAACTATCCGAAAACGAAACCCTGTATAATTCACTGTACCGCAAATGGAAACAGAGAATTGACAGAGCCGAAGAGAATCACACTATTGATGAAAAAGGCATAGCAGAACTCCGACAGGAGCTTAAAGAACTTACCTATATAAACAGAACAAGAGCAAATGAGCGTAAAAAAGGGAATGTTCCCGAAAAAGACGGTGTTCCCGATTACGAATCCTTTGACAAGCTTTATCATAATGTTCTTATGTCCAAAGATGCATTTTTATATACACTGTTTAATTCTTTGAAAAAAGATTAAATAAAAAAATCCCCCCGTCTGTTGCAGCAGACGAGGAGATTATAGAAGGTATCCACCCAGAAAGGACAGATTCCATTCCACACGCTGTTTGTCCTTTCGCAGCCACGAAAGGAGTAATGTTTATGAACATTACCAAAAGGGAAAACGCTTACCGTATCAGAGTATTCTGCGGTAAGGACGAAAACGGAAAGTTTCTTTATTCAAGTCAGACTGTCAGGTTTGATGATCCCCGATTTGAGGGAATGACTGAAAAGAAACGTGACAAAGCTGTTGAAGCTATTGCGTTTGAATTTGAACAGCAGGTCAACGCTTTGGCTGTTCTTCCGAATGTCACATTCAGAACGTTCGCTGAAAGATGGTTTAAGGATTATGCCGATATTCAGCAAGCCACAACTACCCGTGAACGCTGTGAGGACTTTAAGGAAAGAACCTATGCTGCGATAGGTGATATGAGAATGGATAGAATAAAAACTATCCACATTCAGAACTTCATCAATTCGCTTACGAAACCCGGAGTGAACAAAACCAACCCCGAAAAAGGACTTTCTTACAAAACCATCAAGCATTATCGTTCTTTTATATCCGAAGTGTTTGACTATGCAATAAGAATTGAAATGCTGACGAAAAATCCCTGCACAAATGTCAAGCTGCCGCCGGAAAAACAGCCGAAAAAGAAAATTTACACGCCCGAACAGGCGGAAGAATTTGTGGACTTGCTGTATTCTGAAGCTCCGTTAAAGCATCAGCTTTTTGCAACGATTGCTATTATCTGCGGTTTAAGGCGTTCGGAGATTGTCGGACTCAGGTATAGCGACATCAATATTGACACCAAAAATCTCAGAGTAGAGAGGGCAGCCAACTATTCGAGAAAGAAAAAAGAAATGTACATCGGAAACACAAAAACCGAAAGTTCTGTGCGTGTTATCAGACTTCCGCAGATCATCATTGACCTTTTTATGAAATATAAGGCACAGGAGATAAGTCAGAAACGTTTTATGGGGATAACCCATTCCGATGATGATTTCCTTTTCTGCGATACTACATACACAAAGATAATGTATAACGGAATACCTTACAATTATCTCAAGAAAATGTGCAAAAAGCATGGTATGGACTTCTATGGTATTCATTCAATGCGTCACTTTGTGGCATCTGCTATGATTGCAAAGGGAACCGATGCCAAAACTGTATCGGAGATACTCGGACATTCGACTCCTGCAACGACTTTAGCAATTTACACCCACGCATTCAATGAAGTTAAAGTCAAGGCAACCGATGATATTGCAGAAATGCTTCATTTGAACGAAAAATATCGACGTCAAGCCTGATTTGTCCCGATTTGACCAAAATTTGACCAAAGTCTGAAACCTGATATAAGAATAACCTCTCAAATCAAGCTATACAGCCATTTGAGAGGTTATTTTTGTTGGTCGGAGTGACGGGACTTGAACCCACGGCCTCTACCACCCCAAGGTAGCGCTCTAGCCAAACTGAGCTACACCCCGACAAAACAGAAGTTACTCTTGTTTTACTTGTTATCGTTTCTGACGACTTTTATATTATATCATAACGGAATACGTTTGTCAAGCTTTTTTTGAAATTTTCCCTTTTAAGGCTTATTTGTCGGAAAATGGTTTAAATGCGTGATTTTTGACAGCTAAGTCTCATATGTCACACTTTATTTACAAAATTATCCGCAGTATGATAAAGCACACTGCGGATAAAATCTTATGCGTTGTTCTTGATGTTAACGTCCAGCTTGGAGTAGGGGATCTCGATGCCGTTCTTGTCAAAGGCAGTCTTGACGTTCTCGATCATATCATGATAAACTGTCCAGTAATCGGAGGTCTTTGTCCATACTCTCATGGTGATATCCACCGAGCTTGCGCCAAGGTTCGATACTCTTGCGAAAGGTGCAAATGCGCCCGCTTCCTTTACTGTCAGGGGGTGAGCGCTGATAACGCCGATGATGATGTCAATAGCCTTGCGGAAATCCTGCTCGTAGGAAATGCTGAACACCAGATCAACACGGCGTTTGTCCTCACGGCTGAAATTGGTGATAGTACCGCTGGATACCATGCCGTTCGGGATATATACTATTTTATTGTCAAGAGTAACAAGCTTTGTTGAAAGGATCCTGATGTCGTCAACAACGCCTTCTATGCCGTTTGTGATAACGTAGTCGCCCTTGCAGAACGGCTTTGTGAAAAGAATGATGAAGCCTCCTGCGATGTTTGAAAGACTGTTCTGGAGAGCAAGACCGATGGCAACGCCTGCCGCACCTATTACCGTGATGATAGATGTCATGGGTATTCCCAGAACGGAAAGGGCGATTACAATGACAAATGCCGACAGTATGATGTTTGTAAGGGATTTGAGGAAGCCCTGTGCAGTCTCGTCAATGTGAGACCTGCCCATGCACCTGTCAATGAATTTCATAATGAGTTTTGTTATGAATTTTCCCACCAGGAAGATCACTACTGCGATTATAACTGTGGGAAGGTAGCCGATTATTGCCTCGCCGAATTTTTTGAGCATATCGCCTGTAACGCTGCCCTTGGCAACTGCGTCCATAACGACCTCTGCCTCGCTGATTATCTCGGGAGCTGTAGTCTCGGCGACTGTCTCAGCTACCTCGCTGATAGCTTCTGTTACTGCTGTTTCTTCCAAAATATCATATCCTTTCGTGAGTTGGTTATTATTATAATTATAATATTATCCGCCTGTCATTTGACTGTCTCTTATACACATCTCCGAGCCCACGAGACCGTA
>ENA-OZEJ01000394-OZEJ01000394.1-human-gut-metagenome-genome-assembly--contig:-NODE-394-length-11631-cov-6.302004_pt1 | contig 11631 bp, 9 predicted proteins | sample MGYA00245067_ERZ653607 | MGnify/ENA primary metagenome ERZ653607 (study PRJEB26926, sample SAMN06164999) | human gut metagenome | biome: ENVO:00009003; feature: ENVO:2100002; material: ENVO:00002003...
GAAGTTCTTCATATACATCTTGACCTTGTTGACATCGGCCACGGTGACAAAGCTGTTCAGCTTCACATCCAGATGCTCAGCCACACCCTCCACAGCGCGGGTGACATCGCTCAGCTTGCCCACACCGGAGGGCTCAATGACGATGCGGTCGGGGTGGTACTGCTCCACCACCTGCTGCAGAGCGGCACGGAAATCGCCCACCAGAGAGCAGCAGATGCAGCCTGCGTTCAGCTCGTTGATCTGGATGCCGGACTCCTTCAGGAAGCCGCCATCGATGCCGATCTCACCAAACTCGTTTTCGATCAGGACCACCTTCTGGCCCGCAAAGGATTCCTTGATGAGCTTCTTGATCAGGGTCGTCTTGCCGGCACCAAGGAAGCCGGAGAAAATATCGATATTCGTCATAATGCTGTATGCCTCTTTCTTTTTCCAAAAGCCCGCAAGGGCCGTTCAGCAATCAGAGCCGCAGAGTGCTGGCTCAAAAATCTTACACTCCTATTATAACAAGGCTGTCAATGGGAAACCGCCTTTTTTGATGAGAAAATTGTAACTTTTTTTGCAGTTTGGCTGCGTTTTCAGAAAACGCTGCCTCCCGGACACAAAAAAGCCCCCGGAACGGGGGCAGAAAGCATAGAACCCATACAAAAACACAGCCCCGCTTTGGCGAAGGAGAAGCCAAAGCGGGGCTGTATTCAATGAAGGAGAAATGAAGGGAATATCAGGTTACAGATTCAGCTCAAACTGTTCCACCGTAACAGTTGCTTTGCCATCGGCGGCAAAGGTGATGCTGTCGGCAGACTGGGGGGTGTAGATCCATGCGGTCATGGTCTGCTCACCATCGTTGGCGAAAACTTCGATGCTGTTTTTATCCAGCAGGATGCGGAGCTTGAGCGCACCGTTCTGGCTGCGTACCTTGCAGCTGCGGCGGTGTACAATGTCGGCACGGGAACCGGCATAGCTGCGATCCAGCGTCAGCTCGGAAGTGTAGGGGTCGTAGGTCAGGCTGGTGTGATGGTCTGCATCGGCGGCCAGCTTCAGGGTGAAGGAGCGGTATTCGCCGGGCTGCACCGTGACGGTCAAATCGGCCACACGGCCCTTGATGCCTTCCAGAGAAGTTTCGCTTTGCACCGTCACATTTTCGTGGAAGGTGCGCTTGCCGTGGACGGCATCCAGCTCCCGCACCGGGGTCTGAATAATGCGCCCATCCTTGATGTGCAGTTCGCGCGGGCAGATGGTCTGCCCGAACCACTTGCAGCCCTTGGGCTTATCCTCGGTGTCCGACCATGTCTGCAGCCATGCGGTCATGATGCGGCGGCCATCCGGGGCAAGGGTGGTCTGGGTGGCGTAGAAGTCGATGCCGCCGTCCATCAGCTGCACGTTTTCCTTGGTGAAGGTGTGGCTGGCTTCGTCGTAGCTGCCGATGAAGGCAATCACGTTGTGACCGTTGTGGAACTCGCCCTTGGGCAGCATCTCCATGGGGCCGAGCATCAGGACCTGCTTGCCGTCCAGTGGGAAGAAGTCCGGGCACTCCCACATTTTGCCGTACTGATTGTTGCAGCGTTCCAGCACCGTGACAAAGTGCCAGTCGAAGCCGTCCTTGCTCTGGAACAGTGCCGCTGCGCCGCTGTCGTCCTCGGCCCGGCAGACGGTGACGACGGAGTAAGTGCCGTCGGCCTCCCGCCAGATCTTGGGGTCCCGGAAGTCAAACTTGCTGAAGCCTTCCGGCAGGTTTTTCTGGGTCAGCACCGGGTTGCAGGCAGGCTTTTCGTAGTCGAGACCGTCACCGATGGCAATGCTCTGGGTCTGGATATCCCGCATCTCCCCATTGGGCTGCTTTTCTGCAATCACGCTGGTGTACATCAGCAGCTGCTTGCCGTCATCCATCTCGGTGGCAGAACCGGAGAAGCAGCCGGGGCCGTTGTCCGCCGGGGAATCCGGGGCGAGTGCACAGGGCAGATACTCCCAGTGCAGCAGGTCGGTGCTGACGGCGTGACCCCAGTGCATGGGCGCCCACCGCACATCGTAGGGGTTATACTGATAGAACTGGTGATACTTCCCTTTATAATAAGAGAAGCCGTTGGGGTCGTTGAGCCAGCCCACATAAGGAGTCATGTGGTAAGCAGGGCGTTCCGCCGGGGGAATGGCAGCGCCGTGCTCGGCCTCGTAGGCACGGGCTTTTTGTAAAGTCAAATCGTTCATGGAATCCTCCAAAGGAAAGAATTCTTATGCGTAGTAAGCATCCAGATACTTCTGCATAATGCCCAGATAGTCGGACAGGCCGTAGGCTTCCAGCTTGCTCAGATATTCGTTCCACTCTGCATCCGTAGTGCCGTTCATGATCCAGTTGGCCTTCTGCGTATTCATGTAGGTCTGCAGATCTGCCTGCAGGTTAGAGACCTGCTCGGTGTCCTCGTTGCTCATAAAGACATTGGGATAGACATAATCGTTGTTCATATCCGGGGTGTAGATCTCCTTGATCCAGTCCAGACGGTACTGTGCATCGTCCGGGCAGGTAACGTATACACCATAGTAATCATCCAGAACCGCCAGAGGCCCACTGACACACTGCGCTTCACGGACTTCCACGGGAGAAGCATCGCCCAGAGGAGCGTGCTTCAGCATGGGCTCGCCCTTATCGTTGGTGGACAGTTCAAAGATGTTAAAGCCTTCCGCATCGCCGTAAGTACCCCAGTTGTTCTGCGGAGACTGGAGGGGTGCGTACATCTGATCCAGCCATGCACAAACCAGTGCAGGATTAGCCGCCTTTGCGGTGACAACGCATCTGCCGCGGGCAAAGCCGCTGGTGAAAGAGCCGTTCTGCGGGGTGATATTGCGGGTATCGGCGGTCAGGGCAGGCAGCGGCTCCCAGTCGGTCAGGTTGTCAATGTTGGCAACATCCCAGCTGAAGCAGACACCATAGCGGCCAGCCTTGCCCTTGGAAACATAGGTGGACCACTCCTGCGTGAAGCACTCCGGGTCGATGAGCTTCTCGGCATACAGCTTGTGCAGCCAGTCCAGACCATCACGGTAGCCCTGCTGGGTGGCGGCACAGATGACTTTCCGGTCGTTGGTAACGGCGATATGGCGGTCTTTGTCTGCATCGCCGTAGCCTTCGCCAAAGCCATTGATGAGGATGCTGGGGTCCTGATCGCCGTTGTTGACGATGCAGGACATGGGGATGATGTCGCCGTCAATGCCATACTCTGCCTTGATAGAAGCGGCGTTATCACGGAATGCCATCAGCACCTGCTCAAACTCGTCCACTGTGGTGGGCATCGACAGACCGAGGAAGTTCAGCCACTTGGTATTGATGAAGCTCATGTTGCCAATGGTCTGGATGGCGGTCTTTTCTGAGCCGAGCTGCTCGATCCAGGGCAGTGCCCAGATGTGGCCATCGCTGTCGGTGCACATGGTGCGGTACTCCGGGTACTGCTCAAAGACCTTCTGGAGATTCGGCATATTGTTGTCAATGTAGTCTTCCAGATTGAGGATGACACCCTGATCTGCGTAGCGCAGCAGATTGCTGTCGGTAAAATCAGCAGTAAAAACAAAATCCGTCAGGGTGTTGGGGTTGGACATATTCAGGGTGATCTTATCGCTCCACTGGTCGGACTGGATGGCGGTCCAGTCGATGTGCACATTGGTCTGCTCTTCCAGACGCTTGAAGATGGTGCGGTTGTTCGGCTCGGGTTCGCTGCCCACAGGGAAGCTGGTCATACCGGTAAAGGTGACCTTTTCGGACAGCGGAAATGTAACGGCACCGGTCACGTCCACAGCTGCGGCAGCAGAATCGCCGCTGCCGGTGGATTTGCCGCCACAGGCAGACAGAGCAGCGGCAGAGCCCGCCAGAGCGCAGACCTTGAGGAAGTTGCGGCGAGAGATCAGCTTTTTCATGGTATTTTCTCCTTTTTCATGTTTCTTTTTTCGTGTAACAGATGAGCGTACCTGCTTATAAAATTCTGGAATATCCTCAGCCTTTAATGGAACCAGCCATGATGCCGGCATCAAAATACTTCTGGAAGAAGGGATACATCACCAGCAGCGGCAGACTGGAAATAATAATGGTTGCATATTTGAGCAGCTCTGCCATCTTCGCACGTTCGGCAGTGCTCTGGATATCTGCGATCATGCCGGATTCCGGCTGGCTCTGGATCAGGATGGAACGCAGCACCAGCTGCAGCGGCTGCTTCGATGCGCTGTTCAGGTAGATCATGGCGTCAAAGTAGCTGTTCCACATTGCCACGAACTGCCACAGAGCCAGAACTGCCACCACCGGCATACAGACGGGCAGCAGGATCTTGAAGAAGTAAAGCATCTCGCTGGCTCCATCCACATCCGCAGCTTCACGCAGCTCACGCGGGATGCCTTGATAATAGGTACGGGCAATGATCATGTTCCACACGCTGAATGCTCCCGGCAGAATGACCGCCCACATGGAATCCAGCAGACCCAGATTGTTGATGAGCAGGTAGGTGGGGATCAGACCGCCGCTGAAAAACATCGTGATCACAAACAAGGTGTTGAAGATCTTTTTGCCTTTGAAGTCCGGCAGCGACATGGGATAAGCGGCAAGCATCGTCACAGCTACCGAGATGATGGTGAAGATGATCGAGTAAAGTACTGCGTTCCTGAAGCCGACCCAGATCTGCTTGTCCGAAACGACACGCTGGTAAGCATCCAGACTCCACTTGCTGAAATCAAAGGAGATGCCCTTGTTTTGCAGAGTGACCGGGTCCATAAAGGACGCGATGACGATGTAGATCATCGGAACGATGATCGCCAGCAGGAACAAGCCCAGAAGTGCGTAGCCGCAGTACAGGATGATCTTATCTTGTCTGGTGTAGAGGGCCATTTTTGATTTTTTCTGTTTTGCCATGGTAAACCCCTCCTTACAAGCCCTTGCCATCGTTCATTTTGGCAACGATCTTGTTCACTGCGATCAGCAGGATGACGTTGACAATGGTGTTGAACAGACCGACTGCCGTGGAAAAGCTGTAATCGCCGTCCAACAGGCCCTTTTTATAAACGTACGTTGCAATGATCTCGGCAGTGTTCAGGTTCAGGTCGGTTTGCAGGGCATAGGCTTTTTCAAAACCGATGCTCATGATGTTGCCTGCCTGCAGGATAAACTGAATAACGACCATATCCTTAATGGCGGGCCACTCCACCGTCATGATCTGCTGGATCAGGTTTGCGCCGTCGATCATCGCAGCTTCCTTCAGATCTTTGCTGGCGTTAGAAAGGGATGCGGTGTACATGATGGATGCCCAGCCGGCACCCTGCCAGATGCCGCTGATGATGTAGATGGGGCGGAACGCTTCCGGCAGCGTCATAAAATTGATGCTGGTGTGAAGCAGGCCGTTCACCGGACCGGTGACACTCAGCAGCACCCGGACGATGCCGCACAGCACGATGACCGAGATGAAGTTGGGCATATACAGCACCAGCTGCACCTTCTGCTTGATCTTCTTGCTCTCGATACGGTTGAGCAGGAATGCCAGCAGGATGGGGATCGGGAAGCCCCACAGCAGACCGTAGACGCTCAGCTTCAGGGTGTTGATCAGATAGCGCTGGAAGTCCGGCGAGGACATGAAGCGGGTAAAGTTTTTGAAGCCTACCCACTCGCTGCCCCAGATGCCCTTGAAGGGATTGTACTTCTGGAACGCGATCAGCACACCGCCCATGGGAGCGTACTTGAACACCAGCGTCAGCGCCACGGCAGGCAGCAGGAACAACAGGTAAAGCTGCCAATGCCGTTTGATGTAGACCCATGTGTTGTGCAGCTTGCGTTCTGCCGTCAGCACAGCCGTTTCCGGCGAGGCCGTCTTTGCTTTCATGAATCATTCTCCTCCTTTTTGATTTGCTTGCCGTTTGATTTGTGTTTTACATTTGCACCTTTGAATTTTACGTTTTCATCGCTTCGATTGTGCAAATGTAAAACTCTGTAATTCATTTATACCACGCAAGCAAGCGAATGTCAACGATAATTCATAGTATATATCAAGAAATACTGTGGATTTGTACAGATGCACAAATTCGAAAGTGCGCAAATATGCAAAATGATGATTTGCATTTTTACGTTTGACTAATTTGTGCATTTGCACTATACTGGAGTCATAAAGAACAAGATCCGTCACCAGACTTTATCTATAAAAGAAGGAACATCCGCTCCTATATTCTAAAGAAAGAGGATGACTTATGGCAACCAAGGTCACCATTCAGGATATTGCAAACGAACTGCAGCTTTCCCGCAACACAGTTTCAAAGGCCATCAACAACACCGGTGTGCTGGCAGATGCCACACGGGAGAAGATCCTGCGCAAAGCCGCCGAAATGGGCTATAAGCAGTTTGCCTATCTGCCGCTGTTTCAGGAAGACGCTGCAAAAGCAGCAGAGCCTTTCATTCTGCCGAGTGACAAACGGGAGATCGCCATGCTGACGACCCGGTTTCTGAACAACTCTCACTTTTCCTCCATGATGCTGGATCGTTTCCAGTCGGAAATCGACCATCTGCACAGCGGCATGACCATTCATCGCATTTCTCCCATAGAGCTGAAAGAGAAAAAACTTCCATCTTCTCTCAACATCCAGCGCACAGCTGGCATCATCTGCTTTGAAGTATTCGACTATGACTACGCACAGATGTTGTGCGATCTGGATCTTCCGCTGCTGTTTGTAGACAGCCCTGTGATGAATATGCGTCCTCCTCTTAAAGCTGACCGCCTTTATATGGAAAACCGCATTGAAATCCAGAATGCGGTGACACACATGGTCCAGCGCGGCAAAAAACGCATCAGCTTTGCGGGGGATAAAAACCACTGTCAGTCCTTCTTTGAGCGTTATATGGCTTATAAGGATGCAGTGGAGTACTTTGGTCTGACAGAAGGCCTGAGCACCTGTGCGATGCCATCTGGACAGCAGAACTATCCGGTATCCCTGTACGAAACCATACGTCGGTTCAAAACGATGCCGGATGCCTTTGTCTGCGCCAATGACTTTGTTGCCATGGATCTGGTCAAGGCATTGAATGAGCTGGGGTATTCGGTTCCCGATGATATCTGGGTCTGCGGCTTCGATGACAGTCAGGAGGCTTCCTACTTTGTCCCCCGTCTGACTTCGATCCATATCCATGGACAGATCATGGGCTACACCGCTGCCAATCTGCTTATGACCCGCATCGAAGAGCCATCGCTGAACTATCGCACCGTCTATACGGAAACCAACCTGATCCTGCGCGAATCCACAGGAGATTGAGCGAAAGGAGAACCCCCATGCGTGACCTGTGCAATACGGACAAGCCGCTGTTTGCTGTGCTGACGAAATTGACTTACAGTGCTTACCTGAACATCTTATGGCTCGTGTGCAGCCTGCCCATCGTTACCATAGGGGCTTCTACGACCGCCTTGTTCTACGTCACGCTCAAAATGGCGGAAGATCGGGACGATGGTCTGACCCGGATGTTTTTTAAGGCGTTCCGGGAAAATTTTAAGCCTGCCACAAAACTCTGGCTTATCCTGCTGGCAGTCGGCAGTTTCCTGGCTGCGGATGGCTTTGTGCTGCGCCGAATGTGGAGCGAAAACATTTTCTGGACGCTGCTCACTGCAGTGCTTATTGGTGCGGCAGTTCTGTACGGCATCGTTCTGCTGTATACCTTTCCTCTGCTGGCACGGTTTGAAAACACCACCTTCGGCATCCTGAAAACAGCGTTTCTCGTGGGTGTCCGGTATCTGTTTTGCACCCTGCTGATGGCGGCAATCTATGGCATCATGGGGTACGTCATAGTGTTTGTGTTCACGCCTGCATTCCTGCTGGGCATGGGCTTCTGCGCCATGCTCTGCTCCTTTCTGATGCTTCGGATCCTCTATCTGATCGGTGGAGACCCTGATGCAGTACACGAGGAATACGACCATGACAAAAACTGACCGGGATACGCTCCGCTCCCTCCATGGGCGCAAAAAGTGGGAGCACATCTGGGCATATTACAAGCTGCCCATTGCGATCGTGCTCATCGTCGTCTATATCCTCGGGTATGCAGCCTACCGCCATGTGACGAAAAAAGAGGATGTGCTTTACCTTGGTCTGGTAAATATCACTGCCGGGTCTGATCTGACGGAACAGCTTACCACCGGCTTTGCCGAGGCGCAGGGTCTGACCAAAAAGCAACAGGTCGATCTGCTGTCCGGCTTGCTGCTCAGCGAAAGCGAACGCGCAGAGGAGCAGTATGTATATGCTTCGGAGATGAAGCTGCTGGGTGCAGTCAGTGCCCAGCGGTTAGATGTTGTTCTGATGGACGAATATGCACGGGATCGACTGTTGGCAGATGATTATTTTCTCGATCTGCGGACACTGGATGCGTCTTTCCATGCACTGCCGGGTCTGAACGCCGGTGGGACCGTGCTGGATATTTCGGACACGCCGTTTGTCAGGCAGGCAGGTTTTTCTGGCAAGGTCTATCTTGGTGTGGTGCAGAATGCACCGCACCCGGAGCGTGCAGCCGCTTACATTCATTATCTGTTCCAGCGGTGATCGTTGGGTTTCAAATCAAGAATAAGGAGAATTATCATGGACATTGTAACGATTGGTGAAGTTTTGATCGACCTGACCCAGACCGGCAAGGATGCCCGCGGCATTCCTCAGTTTGCCGCAAACCCCGGCGGTGCCCCGGCAAATCTGGCTGTGGCTGCTTCCAGACTGGGCGCACAGACCGCCTTTATCGGCAAGGTGGGTGCGGATGCCTTTGGCCGCTACCTGAAAGAGGTTCTGGCAGAGAACAAGGTGGATGTTTCCGGCATGGCGGTGGATGCAGACCACCCCACCACCATGGCAGTCGTGTCGGTGGATGCCACCGGCGAGCGGGATTTCAGCTTCTACCGCAGCGCCAACGCTGACGTGATGCTGAGCAAAGAGGACATTTCGGACGAGGCTCTGAAAGCTGCCAAAATCGTCCACTTCGGCTCTGTCAGCCTGACCGCCGACCCCTCCCGCACCGCTACGCTGGATGCTGCCGCCCGCGCCAAAAAGATGGGTGCTACCATTACCTACGACCCCAATTACCGTGCAAACCTCTGGAAGAACAAAGAGGATGCCATTGCTCAGATGAAAGCGCCCCTGCCGCTGGTGGATATCCTGAAAGTTTCCGATGAGGAGCTGCCCCTGCTCACCGGCACCACCGACTGCGAAAGCGGCACAGCCCAGCTTGCCCAGAACGGCATCCGGCTGATTTTCGTCACCTTGGGTGCAAACGGCGTATTCTACCGCTTTGGGGAGAAAACTGGCCATGTGGCTGGCGTCCCCTGCAAGGTGGGCGACACCAACGGCGCAGGCGATACCTTCTTTGGGGCTGCCCTGTCCAAGCTCTGCAAGGAGGAGCTGGACACCCTGACGGTGGACAAGCTGGAAAGCATTCTGGCTTTTGCCAACAAAGCGGCCAGCATCACCACCAGCCGCCACGGCGCTATCCCCGCCATGCCCACCCTTGCGGAAGTGGAGGGCTGAACCATGGCAGCAAAACAGGAATTTGAGTCTCGATTTGCCAAGCACAAGGACGAGCTGGAATGGCTGTTCATGGAACTGTACCACAACCGGGAAGGGCTGGAAGTTCTGGAGCGGGAGATGGCAGAAGCCTACAACGCCCGCAGTGCCGAGCTGAAAGCGCTGGACAAGGCACGCTCTGCCGACCCGGAGTGGTACAAGCGGGGCAATATGTTCGGCATGACCATGTACACCGACCTCTTTGCCGGAAATCTGAAAGAGCTGGCAAAGAAGCTGCCCTACCTCAAGGAGCAGAAGCTGACCTATCTGCACCTGATGCCCCTGCTGCAGATGCCCCATCCCCACAACGACGGCGGCTATGCGGTGGAGGATTTTGACACCGTAGACCCTGCCCTTGGCACCAACAAGGATCTGGAAAACCTGACCCGGGAGCTGCGGAAAGCCGGCATCAGCCTGTGTCTGGATTTTGTCATGAACCACACCGCCAGCACCCACCGCTGGGCCATGGCGGCAAAGGCGGGCGACCCGTGGTTTCAGGCCTATTACCACCTCTACGAGGACCGCACCATCCCCGACCAGTACGAGCAGACTGTGCCGCAGGTGTTCCCCAACACCGCGCCCGGCAACTTTACATGGTGCGAGGAGATGCACAAGTGGGTGCTGACCACCTTCCACGATTATCAGTGGGACCTGAACTACGCAAACCCGGCGGTGTTCGTGGACATGACCAAGAGCATTCTGCACCTTGCAAATCTGGGCGTAGAGGTGTTCCGCATTGATGCGGTGCCTTATATCTGGAAGCAGCTGGGCACCACCTGCCGCAATCTGCCGCAGGTACACACCATCGTGCGGATGCTCCGCATGGTGCTGGAATGCGTCTGCCCGGCGGTCATCCTCAAGGGCGAGGTGGTCATGGCTCCCAAGGAGCTTGCCGCCTATTTCGGCACCCCGGAAAAGCCGGAATGCCACATGCTCTACAACGTGTCCACCATGGTCAACCTGTGGGGTGCCCTTGCCAGCCGGGACACCCGGCTGCTGAAGGCGCAGCTGGATGCCCTCCACGCCCTGCCGGACAACTGCTGGTTCGTGAACTATCTGCGCTGCCACGATGACATCGGCTGGGGTCTGGACGAGGCGGTGGAAAACCGTCTTGGCATCGACCCGCAGAAGCATAAAGAATATCTGTACCACTTCTATGAGGGCAATTTCCCCGGCAGCTGGGCAAAGGGCGAGCTGTACAACTACGACCCTGCCACCGGCGATGCCCGGAGCTGCGGCACCACCGCCAGCCTGTGCGGCGTGGAGCAGGCACTGGAAAAGGACGATAAAACCGCACTGGACTACGCGGTGAAGCGTGACCTGCTGCTACACACTGCTATGGCGTTCTTGCAGGGCTTCCCCATGCTGAACTGCGGCGATGAGATCGCACAACTCAATGGCTGGGACTACAAAAACGACCCCGACCGTGTGGAGGACAGCCGCAATCTGCACCGCAGCAAATTCAACTGGGAGGACGCAAAGCAGCGCACCCGGAAGGGCACGCTGCAAAACCAGTTGTGGCAGGGCATGGAGCAGCTGCGCCAAATGCGGGCAGACCCCTGCTTTGCCCCGGATGCGTGGGTGACCACATGGGACAGCCACAACCCCGGCGTTCTGGCGCTGGTGCTCGCGGCGTCCGACCTGCACTTTGCACCCGTACCGATTTTCGCGGAGCTTGCTTCATTGCATTGCTACTATGCGTATTTCAACCGCTATTACCTTGTTCAGCCGCGCATCGGCGGCGAGCTTATGCTTGCCGCGCTGCTGCTGTGCATAGCCTATACGGCGGTGTATGTCAGAAAGGCAAGAAAATTTGAAATTAATCCTTGACATTCTCATTTTCTCTGTTATAATAACTCTTGCCTTTGAAAAAAGCAATTCGCGAGAGTGCTGGAACAGGTAGACAGGCACGTTTGAGGGGCGTGTGTCAACCGACGTGGGAGTTCAAGTCTCCTCTCTCGCACCAAATAAGTTGCCTGATTTGTCTACCGGATAAATCAGGCAATTTTCTTGCTTTTAGGGCGAAAATAGCCCAAAATACTGTAAAATCAACGAAAACCGGCTCTGCCGTGGTCGATCTGACCGCAGCCTGTCTCTTAT
>ENA-OZEJ01000407-OZEJ01000407.1-human-gut-metagenome-genome-assembly--contig:-NODE-407-length-11250-cov-6.632157_pt1 | contig 11250 bp, 19 predicted proteins | sample MGYA00245067_ERZ653607 | MGnify/ENA primary metagenome ERZ653607 (study PRJEB26926, sample SAMN06164999) | human gut metagenome | biome: ENVO:00009003; feature: ENVO:2100002; material: ENVO:00002003...
GAGATCTAGTACGGTCTCGTGGGCTCGGAGATGTGTATAAGAGACAGGTATTCACCTGTTGGAATCTTCAATTTGAAGGGGTCGAATAATAAATTGAAGATTACAGCAATACCACAGAGAGGTACTATTATTGATGCGATATAAAAAAGCTCGATAACTTTTTTATATTTGGTGTTCTCTTTTGCATTTTCAGGCAACCATAAAATTACCAATGCGTTTACAAATGTAATAACGCAAATTGCTATGTTTATCCATACAATTATTGCAGGAAAGCCCATAACATCTGATACATAATTTACTCCATCTATAAATTCCATAAAATTATCCTCCTTCGTGTTGCTTGCTTTTTACCAGTCAAAGCTCTGTATCATTCTTTTCCAATCATCATCGCTGTTGCCGATTTCTCCAATGACCATACGCATCACGTTATTATTGCTGCGAAAAAAGCAAACAGCATTACTGTCGCTATTGAATTTCTTTAGGATCTCCTTTGCTTCGGGGTGCTTTTCAATAAACACTTGCATCGGCAAAACAATAAAGCTGCCGCCTTGTGCAAGCTCCTCATCAAGAAGTTTTTCCATATCTTCATAAGATGCAGGATAACTCAGCTTTTTACTTCTGTCAGGTTGACCGATTCGCCATTCAACATCTTCAGGATAACCAATTTCCAAATCTATTACGTCGTTCTTTTTAAAACGGAAGCGAACGATATAATTTGTATCTTCAATATCAATTTGTGAATTGTAAATCATACCTGTGTACTGCGGCATTTGTGAAATAAACTTACGGAGCGGCATTTCAAAGTATGTTCCCATATCAGCAGCACCATCAAGATTATTGCTAATTCGACTTTTCATAGCTAACCTCCTCATTTATTCCCCACTGGGGAATCACCCGCAGCCGCCGATTATGACGGCTGCGGGAATTTATGTGTTTTTTACTCACGGACTTTTATGGTATAAACTCCATCTTTGTAATCGACGATTTCATATGTATCCTGAAATTCAGTCATATCTGCTTCCGCAGTTACAGTTACACGATATAATCCGTTCGGCACTTTAAAGTAGTCTCCACCTATCTCGCCTTTGGCGAAAGCTCCTGCGGTGACTAACAAAGCTACGCCCAACACTTCGGCAACTATTGGCTTTAAAAATTCCCCCTCAGCAATGCTTCTTGATACTTTAACTGTAATATAGATATCCAGGATGAAAATCGCAAGCGTTACAAAATATGTTGTAATCTGCAACCATATTGGCATCGACTTAACTGCCTCAATTAAAATAACTCCATTAATAAATTCCATAAAATTATCCTCCTTCATTTTATTCCCCATTGGGGAATTATCACCATATTTCTGTGGTAGAATCGAACTCATCTCCGACCTGATATTTACAGTAAATTTCGGGGCTGACGGAAAAATCAGTTTTTACATCTTTCGGTAAGTACTTGTACATAATCCCGGTTGCAGGTTTAGATATGGTGATAACATACTCATTAGAATCATTAAAAGTATGATGAACGATCTGCTTATCGCAAACCACTCCGCTGCGCATATCAATTCCCTGAGAATGAAGATCTATTCTTACACATATTGCAAATATTATTGCAACTTTTATCAGTCCAAACAAAATTTTAGCTATTATCTCGTCTGCGTCCATTTTAAACACCTCCTCTCACATTTAATGAACTTAGCGCATCATTTAAAATAGCTCGTTCCTTTTCAGCCTGTGCATTTTTTCTCTGTTCCGCTACTGATTTTTCAAATTTTGCTTCTTTTATAAATTTGCAGAATTTAATGAGGCTATCTTTAGTTGTCAGGAAATCATAAATAGCAATATGGTCATGCCTCGTATCAAATATTGATGAACTTACGTTATGTTTCTTATAATACAGTGCTGCATATTTTCTGAATGATTTTCCATTCAGGAAAGCAGCTGATTTATCCTGCAAAATATCAGTCAATGTGCTGAGCTGGCGTGACTGAATAACAGGTAGCTGTTCTAACGCCTGTTCCGGTGTTAAAAACAGTTCGTCCTTATTTAAGGTAATATATTTTTGCAGGCAATTATCCTCTAAGCCAATTAACGTTGTACAGGTAAACAGGATATCGTTCTCACCGTTCAAATAAACATCGTAAAGTTTAACAGGTATAACGTCATAATCAAAATTTAAAGTATATAATGTTTGGTTTTTATAAAGTCCCAGATTCTTCAGTAAAAGTGATTTTAGCATTTTACCGCCATTCATATCCCATATCGCATATATTATTGTAATAAGTGAAATTATTGAAAATATTATAATCAGGATTATCAAGTATTTCGGATTACTTTTTAGGTGTTTTGCATTTGCTGCACCAGCAAATAGACATATCAGAAAAGCAGGCAGCCATATTTTTTGGACAAATTCCACCCCATCACAACCATACATCCATATTTCGTATAGTCTTTTTAAAAAGTTTTCATATTTGTCTGGTTTGCTACTTTTTGATGCCGATTTGGAAGGAGTATAATAAATATTTTCCGGCACAATCGTTTCCAGAACACGTATTTCATTATTACCATCAACTATCACTTCTATCGAATCAAAGAATCCATTATCATAAAGATAAGCGTATGGTTCAAAATTTGATTTTGCCATGATTATTGTTCTCCTTTCATTCGTACCGTATAAACTCCATCTTTGTAATCGACGATTTCATATGTATCCTGAAATTCAGTCATACTTACATCCTGAATTGTAATTACCTTATACTCGCCGGTTGGAGCTTTTAAATGTAGAGGATCATAGAGCAGCTCATAGAGTGTAGATCCCATAATAAATAATAAACTAATCAGTTTAATTATATCTAACTACGATGTCTCTTTCTTTGTGCCGATATTTTTAGTGACTAAAAAGCCTGTAATATAAATTACCAGAATAATAATTAGTAATGCTATAGGAAAGTGACAAATTTCCTCAACTAAAATAACCCCGTTTATTGCATTAAATTCCATGGTTTTCTCCTCCTTAAACACTCGAAACACTCGGCGATGCTTTCGTTCGGATCCATGCTGCTCGCCAGTTCTTTCAATATTACGATCACAACTTCCCGAGTGTAGTTGCCAAAGTCATCGTTGGATGCTGTGTTAGTTTCTACCTGATCTGCTATTCCAATGCAACTTTTGGCGGTTAGCTTTTTCAAATCCTCACACATTGGATGCTGAAATATGTTTTGGGTTTTCTTATAATCGCTTGACATTATCGTTCTACCTCCTGTTCATTATTTCTTCTATAAAGCTTCTCTTCGGGCTGCGGCTCAAGCTGATAATCCTGGTGGGGTGCATATGAAGGATTTGACATATTTTTTAAATATGTCTCATAATTAGCGGCGATAGTATCTCTTTCTGATTTAAACAGCTCTAATTGGTTTGCAGTATCGCTTAACTCGTTTTTGATCATTGCTAATTTGGATTTTCTCGCATTCAAATCCTCCCTGTCGGTTATTCCGCTTGCCTCAACATAAGAAACCTTATTATACATTACTTTTTCTTCTGAAGTAAGAAAGTCAGCGGATGACAGTGCAAGATAGCTTTCGCCGTCTGTTATTATTTTTTTCATAGCATTTATTTGCTTTGCAAGCGCATCATGCTTATCTGATAATGATTGATATTTTTCAGCTGCACAGTTAAGCTTGTTTTCAAATTCTGATACAGATGTTATATTATTTAAGCTTAGATAATTAAGCAGATCTGCACTTTTCCTCAAATCTGAATATGTAGTTTTCTTTTCTTTTTTTATAAAAATGCTTATCTGCATCTGGCGCATACATATTGCATATTCTCTCTGGATACCGGATAGGCGTTCAATAGCAGCAGGACTGATTTCTTTATCCTTATGCAAAGTACGATATTCCAAGTCAGGTATGGAATACCCATCTCCCAGACGAAAACTTCTAATCGCATATTTCTGCTTTGGCGCTTTTATCGAAAGATACTTACCTTGATGCACAACATATCCTTTCTCTGAAAGCTTCATCTCAATGTCTTGAAGATTTTTTACGTTTTTATCCAGAATAATTTTGTCAATATCATTGCAAAGCATCTGTTTCCATGATGTGCCGTTTTTTCGTGTAAGCCATTCATTATACTTCATCGTATTTTTGTGCTTGGGGCTTTCAATAATATGCAGACCGTGTTCAAGTGCAATAGCATCTGAAATCTTCCGCACTTTCATAAGCGACCGATAATTTGCATACCATTGCTTTCCGTCCAGATTATATGGGCACACCGCAAAATGATTATGTATGTGATCCTTATCAACGTGTGTACTCACGATGACCTGATGATCATTTCCGAAAACCTTTTTCGCCCATTCAATACCGATCTGATGAGCTTCCTCGGGAGTGACATTTTCATCCGGGGAAAAGGATTGTATGTAATGGTGGATACGCACCTTTTCTTTCTGCTTTGGTTTTTCGGACTTGTCCTTGTCTGCGACAATCTCAGATTTGAAAAATCTTTCCTTTGCACATATTTCGAATGTTCTGCGAAACTCATCATACGCCTCCTGAGGATTGGCAGTACAATTTATTCCTGTTGCAAATTTCATTTCGTCATTTTTGTCACCATTCAGAATATACTCAATGTTAGACAACGGAGTAGTATGAACCGCAACGTATTTTACTATAGGCACATTACAACAGCTCCTCCGACTGAAGCGGCGAAAGCCAGTCCTCAACAACAAGCCTAAGCTGCTTTATTTCCTCTTGCAAGTCCTCGATATCTTTCTGATAAATTGATTTTGTGCTGTTTGCGACAGTCGATATCTGATTGATATTCACGCCGATCCTGTTCATCGCCTTATAGACATCTGTCAGCTCTTTAAGATTGAAAACCTTAATGCTCCCTTGAACAGAAATGGTGCGAATATAGGTTCCTGTTCTCATTCCCAGCTTCTTGGATCGGTCAGAAATAATAGCCCATTCTTTAGGCGAATAACCAATAAGTTTCATTATCCTATCTTTTCCATACGGCATAGTATTTACCTCTTTTTACAATTTGGGGTATTAGGGGTGTTTACCCCTATCATTATCTGAAATTACAGATAATGGGAAAAGGTATATACCTTTTCTATGCTTGCTATTTATTAAGCCACCACCCGCTTCCGTCCACCAAAAGCCTTGCAAACAACCGTTTACGGAGAAAAGTATCTACCTTTTTCAACAGCAGTTTGGCAGAAAAATATTATTTTTGCTTTTTATTAAAATGATGCGTTTTTACAGATGATGCTGTTTCGTCAGGTTCGCTGTACTTGTTTTCTTCTTCAATTTTTTTGTATGCTTTATAAAACAGCTGAAAGTAGTATTTAAGACCTGCCAAGCTGCACTGCAAAATAATTATTAAAATTACTTTTTCCATATTTCGTTACTCCTTCTTTGAACTTCCCAACATAAAATCAATAAATGCACGCCTCGGGATCCTTACACGTTTTCCTATTTTAATGACTGGAAAACCTAAACTATCAGGAGCATTTCTTGCTGTTTGTATAAGGGTCTTTGCAGATGTTCCAAGTACATCTGCAACCATTTGCGGCACAAGCAGTTCAAGCTCGCTTTCCTTTAAATCCTCTAAAGTACATTTACTTGCCAATTTCTTCTTCCTCCTCGTTTTTTAAAAAAGCTTTCAAAGCCGGCAAACTGATTTTATTGGTTTCACAATTTCCAAGAAATTTATTGCACTGAGAACAATAAGCTCTTTTGCCGCCTGTAATATTGAGATCATTATACATATCATTATTATCAGATTCAGAACCATCAAAGGAATGATGATATATTACGGTTCCCTCTGCGTGCTGTCGAACATAAAAACCATTACATCCGCAAAACGGGCATTGCGTCAGATCTGAGAAATTTATTGCCTTTTTCATTAGCTTGCTTCTCCTTTTAATTAAGCTTATCATTTGTGAGAAAATTGCAAAGCAGTAGTCCTATGAGTATTATGGATATATAACTATTAAGCAGTATTTCGCCGCTATTGTTCATAACCGATATCTGTAGAATCTCATCTGCTTCAGGATCAAGTCCTGTTGTTTCAGTGTCAAGAAAAATAACGTCACAGCTTTTTTCATCAGGATTTGTCATTTATTCAATCCTCCTAATTATAAAATATCACTATGTTAATAAGTAAGAGTAAGTTCATAATGTTAATCACCAGAAGCTTTCCGTAATTTTCTCCTTCTTCTTCTGCTTCAAATATTATAGAGGCAGTTCCTATAATAAACACAAGAGATAAAATACATATAATAATCTGTAACCACAGCGGCATTGACTTAAACGATTCAATCATAAAAACAATGTCAATCATATTTTAGCCTCCGTTACTTGCTATTTATAAGCTCTTATTGCGTGCTCGAAAATCGCATATAATTTCTTTGTATTGCGGGGAAGATGTATAAGGGGTGTATTCTTCTTTTTCAAGCATTACGCAGAAGTATTTAAATTTATTCGAAATTTTTTTCTGACTGCTTTCTGCCTTCATTCTCAAATACAGCATACGCAGAAATTCGTATCTTTCAAGCTCCACATCATTTTTGTCAATTTTTCCCGTACAGTAAGGAATAATCGACAGCAGCCTGTTTTCGATATATTCCATCTGTTCGTTATTGAATTTATTATCACACGCATCAGCGTATAACAGCAATGTTTCATTATCGTATGATTTAAATTCAGTAGGCTTTTTCAGTTTTTTGTTGCTTATTGCATTAAAAAGCGATTTTCTGATGTAGTTTCGGAAATTGCGAATCTGCTTTCCAACGATAATTTCGCATAGCTTTTTTATATGGGAATACTCAATATGCCCGAACATTTCCTTAAGCTCATCGGTAGGTATTTCTTCTTTTTTTCCGATAATTACACTTGATGCCTTGCAAAGCATGACGTCAAGAATGATATCCTTTATTCTGTCAACATCATATTTGTTGCATTCCGCACATAAGCGTTCATAGTCAATCTGAGCTTTAATCGCTGAGTTATAATTAAAAAAATCCTGATCAGATATTTCTTCTGCTTTTTCATCGTCATTTGCACAAGCGGTGCAATCAGAATCATCAATAATATCAATATCTGTAATTATTATATCTGTACTTGATTGTGGGCGATTTTCCACATCTGGAAAATCGGAATGTGGGCTATTACATATTTCACACTCATCTTCTGCTTCAATCCATTCGGGATGCGGCTCGTCAGAAAACTCATAAACCCAATCAATAATACGTCCTGTCGTATCATCAATAAGCTTGATTCGTCTGAAATATCCAAACGATTTCAGCTTGTTCAAAGCTGTTATAATTTTTGTCTTACCGTCAGAATGAGTATGAGCCAAACCTTCTATTGAGAAATTCCAATTATCTGGTCTTGACAGCATATATGTAAGCCACCCCATTTCTGCTCCCCCAAGGCGAGGATCATTAAGGTATTCGTTGTGTACCATCGTGAAGTTTTTTTTAAAACTTCTTCGTATTGCTCCCACTTTTTTTCACCTCCTGCTTTTTTATGCGAGTTCAATCGGTGAAGTCCCAATCCATTCAGGTCGAACTTCATCTGAAACTTCGTATGCCCAATCAACAAAATTTCCGTGCCTATCAACGAGTTTTATCTGTCTGTAGTATCCGTGATTTTTTAAAGAGGAAAGTATTCCATTAACTTCAATGATATCAATTCCACGGCTTTTGGCGACTTTAGCAGCAGAAAAATCAAAACCATTTGGACAAGAAAGCATAAATGCCAGTAAACCTATTTCATCGAAACTGAGGCGTTCATCGTGCATAAAGTCATTGTGTACAGCTAAAAGGTCTTTTTTTGATACATTTCTTTTCTTACTGCTCATTTTCTTTTCCTCCGTTTAAAAATATACATTTCACGCCACTATAACGATTTTTTTCATTACGGGTCTGTTGTATTTTGATGTAGCCGCCATCAATAAGTTTGTGGACGTGAGAATAATAGGTGTGACTGCCTATTCCCAGTTCATTTTGTATTGCAGAGGGACTTTTCAATTTGAATGACTTTTCGCCATTAGAATTTTGCAGAAAATAAATATATATCGCCTTTGCTTGCAATGTAAGGTCTTTATCCTGCATTATTTGCTGTAATTCTTCCACGAGTTAGTCCTCCTGTTATCGGAGAAAAGAAAAAAGACTATTTTCAATCTTCCGAACTTAGTGTTCAGATGTTTGAAGATAGTCTTTTTATAACACTGAGATTATCAGTTATGTATAAAAAATGGTATTTTACTTGATTTTTGTCTGCCGTAATACTCATAACCCGAAGGTCGTAGGTTCAAATCCTGCCTCCGCAACCAACAACCGTTTCGACAATAGTTGAAACGGTTTTCTTTTTTTGCTTGCTTTGCCTGCGGAATAATTTTTTATTGCTTGAAAAAAATATATGTACGTGGTATAATTATCACGAAAAGAAATGAGTGTTCCATTCGGATCACAAAAGAACGCCCTCGGAGTTGCGACCTCCGAGGGCGTTCTTTTGTGCTGACTGCCTTTTTGTTTTACTTCTTATTTCCGTCCAGCCAATTGCCGATGCTGTCATACAAATAATTGCCGACAACACCTGCTTCAACGGAAATAAGAAACGAAATAGTAAAAGTGAATATGTCCACCGCTATCACCTCATCTCAGCGGTTAAGCGGATAGGAGTAAGGCAGCAAAATAATTATACCATTTTCGGCAAAATCCGTTAATGCTCCCTATTTCCATCATCTTCCAAATAATTTACATCATATATATTGACATAACAGCGTATCTGGGGTAAAATAAACTATATATTGCCCAAGTATAACGGGTCGGATTCTGCGGCTTTTATAGCATTGCCGCAGATCATAAATGAAGATCATTATTTGCCTAAGATATATTTCCAATAAGCAAAATTCTGTCGGATCTCTGCCGAAATTGTGCAAAGTGTAGTAAAAATCAAATCTGATGCAGTGGTGGATTGTGAGAATATCCAAACATAAAAATTCTCTGCAACAAAACGCACGCAGATCTGCACTATATATATGACAGGGCTCAGAAGAGCGAGCATATATATAAACTCGGTACGAGATCATATCAATCCGCTTTGCTGCAAAAGCGGGTGCGAGGTGATTCAATACAATGAGCTTGGACTTTACCGCCTCTGTAAGACGTGCACAGGCGGGAGATGCCGGAGCGTTTGCCGAACTTTATTCCCTTGTTTACAAGGATCTGTACCGGATCGCTCTGCTGAACCTGAACAATCAACACGATGCTTCCGATGTGGTTAGCGACACGGTGCTGGAAGCTTACACCTCCATATCAAAGCTGAGGGACGAAAAAGCATTCAAAGCCTGGATAATAAAGATCCTTACGGTAAAGATAAAAAACAAGCGCAAGGAATATAAAGAGATAAACAATTTCCGGGAAGATGTGGACGATCTCAGCGATGCCGAAGAGGCTGCTGTAAGTAAAGAAATAGATTTCGGCAGCATAGAGGTAATGGATGGCTTTAAGCAGCTCAGCGAAGAGGAACGTATGGTGCTGTCACTCAGTGTTGTTTCAGGCTATAAAAGCGAAGAGATTGCCAGAATGTTCGGAACAAATGCAAACACCGTTCGTTCAAAGGTAGCAAGGGCGAAAGCCAGACTGAAACAGCTGCTGACTTAGATTTTTTGAAGAAAGGAGGCCGGAAGCATGAGCTTTGAAAAGGATCTCAGAAAAGCCGTTGAAAGCATTGATATTCCCGAGGAACTGCTGCCCGTGAATATTGAAGCAATGCTCAGGAACGCAGACCGCAGCGCACAGAAAAATACAAGCGCAGACATTGACCGTTCCGAAAAGATCACGGCAAAGAAAACGAACCGTACTATTATTATGCGTACTATCGCCGCAGCTGCTGCGTGCATAGCTCTGGCAGGCGGATTTGCCGCTGTTCGCCAGCAGACCGCAAAGCCTGTTGATATCGAAAGCGAGATCAACTACGAGGCTGTTCAGGTACAGTCTTATGATGAACTGTACAGCATTTACACGGGAATTTACCTTAATTCGGAAGCCAACAGCGAAACTGCCGCTGCCGAGAATGGCGACGGTGTGGAAATTATCACCGATGACACTGCAATCACCGATGTGCCCGCTGCCACCGAAACAAATCCCGCTATTACGGAAGCGCCCGCTGAGGATACCCCACGCAAGAATATTGATGCCGTGTGCTCTGATTTTTCAGATGCCGATATCGTGAAGAGCGATGACAGCTCTATCTACTATATCTGCGGCGGAACTCTCTACGTTGTTTCAAAGGACAATATGGCGGTAAAACAGGAGATAACCACCGAAAATCCTCCCTTTGAGATGTATGTAAGAGGTAATTCTCTTGTGCTTGTAAGCGAAGAAAAAGCTTCTGGTGACAAGTCTGAGGACGGCAGAGACCATACAAATGTGGTCATAGATATATACACAATTTCCTCCGACTCGCTTACTCATATCAAAACATATAAGCAGAACGGCGAATACAACTCCGCAAGGATAGATGATAACGGCGTTCTGTACCTCGTAACGGGATACTCCAACTACAGAGGAGCGCCCCTTGACGAGAATGCTGACCTTGATAATTACGTTCCCGGCTACTATATCGATGGCGAAAAGCACTACGTTGCCGCCGAGGATATCACAGTTCCCCAGGGAGCGAACAATACCGATTACACTATCATTTCCTCCGTCAAGTGCAGCGAGCCTGTGAACATTTCCGTAAAGGCTGTTCTGGGCAGCAATGCAAATGCTTTCTGCTCCGATGATACCCTTTATGTGGCATTTTCGGGCACTAAGGACGGCAAGTCCTACACAGCTGTTACCTCCTTTGCAATTTCTGAAAGCGGTCTTTCCTACAAAGCTTCGGGAACTGTTGAGGGCGAGCTTATCAGCAGGTACAGCATGGCAGAGAGCGAGGGTGGTTTCAGGATCGCCTGCCGCAGCTTTGACGAAAACGGAATGGCAGTTACCGATATCTACACGCTTGACAGCTCACTTGCAGTGATCTCCAAGGCAGAGGGACTTCTTCCCGGTGTGATAATCGGCTCCGTCAAGTTTGACGGCAATTATGCAAGTCTTATTGAAAATAACCGCACAGATGCTTCTCTCGTGGTTGACCTTGACCAGAGTGCTCCTGTGGAAAATGCTGAGACAAAGTGCTTCATCGCACCCTATGTCAGCAAGCTTTCCGACGGACTTATGGCAGGCATAACCGCCTGTGAG
>ENA-OZEJ01000408-OZEJ01000408.1-human-gut-metagenome-genome-assembly--contig:-NODE-408-length-11240-cov-6.296737_pt1 | contig 11240 bp, 8 predicted proteins | sample MGYA00245067_ERZ653607 | MGnify/ENA primary metagenome ERZ653607 (study PRJEB26926, sample SAMN06164999) | human gut metagenome | biome: ENVO:00009003; feature: ENVO:2100002; material: ENVO:00002003...
GGAAGATAATATTAAAGGATATAAGATTTATTATGTTGAACATAATTATTTTTGGAACAGGAAAAGTTTTTGAAAAGAAAATCGATACAATACTTACCTGTAATAATTTGAAGATTGTAGGTTATATTGACAATAATCCATTGAAGATAGGCAAAAGAATCCAAGGAAAATCTGTATATAATCCAGAGATGATAAAAGATTTATCTTATGATTATGTATTAATTACGAGTGAAAATTATTTGAGAGAAATGGAAGAACAGTTATTAGCATTTGGGGTGCCAAGTGGGAAAATTCTTTTTTGGGAGAAGTTGTGTAATCTCATAAAAATTGGCGAGATGGCACATTACGGAAATTTCAAAGAAAAAAAAGATAAGTCGATGCTTATAATTACTGCTTTTTTGAATTATACTGGAAGTTCTATTGCAGTTTTCTATCTTGCCCAAATTGCAAATAAGCTTGGATACAATGTGGAAATAGCGTGTCCGGAAGTAGATTTGGATTTTGTAGAAGAAGTAGTAAGGGAAGGAATAACGGTTTCTGTATATCCTCAGCTTCCTTTTATAAATAACATAGATATTAGTGAATATGATTTTGTAGTTGTAAATGTATTTTTGATGATGATAAGTGCAATTCAATTAAATGGAAGAGTACCAGTGCTATGGTGGTTACATGAGAGTGGTACATATACTTCTGTTTACAAAGATACATTATATAAATATAAAGATTATATAAAAAATAGCATGCAGCTTGATTATATCAATATTGCAGGCGTTTCAGAAATGGCAAATGAGAATTTTGATAGATATCTTTCGGGCTTAGATAAAAGAACATTAATGCTTGGAATTCCTGATGTATATATGAGCGGCAGTGAAAAAAAACATGATAAGCTTATTATAGCAATAATAGGCAGAATATGTGAATTAAAGGGACAGCATATTTTAATACAGGCTATTGAGGCGATGAAAGATGAAAAACAGAACTTAGAGGTGTGGTTTATAGGTGAATTTACACAGGATGTATGTTGTAACCAAGTGAAAAGAGCGATACAAGAAAGCACGGATTTATTTAAATATAAAGGTGTTAAGTCAAGACAAGAAATGAAGGAATTATATCAAAATATTGATGTGGTGGTTTGTGCATCGTTAGAAGAATCACTTTCAATGACAATTGTTGAAGGCATGATGAATGAAAAGATATGTATAACGACAGATGCAACAGGTATTGCAAAGTATGTTGAACATGGGGTAAACGGACTTGTTTGCAAAGCAAATAATCCGACTGATTTGAAAAATTGTATAAAAAGAGTGATAGAGCATCCAGAACGTATACAAAGTATGCGAATAAATGCTAGAAAAACATATGAAAAAATTTTCTCAATGAAAGCGTTTGAAAATAGAATTAAAGACGAGATAGCATATTCAAATATGTTGTATGAAAAGAGATATAAGAATGAATAAAGTCACCAGATTAGTATTTGATGATAAGACGAATACTGATAGATCAAATGAACCCCAGATAGTGATAATGTATACTGGGAGTAAGGAGTAAAAAATGAAATGGACGTGTAAAGGGCATGAAATGGATGAATTCGCCCAATCTTTAAAAGAAAAGTTTCATAAAAGTATATACATTTTTGGAGCGGGACAAGTAGGTAAAAATACGGGGAAAAGTGTTAAAGAATTGGGTTTATTGGGTGGATTCATAGATAATAATGTTGAGCAACAAGGGAATGTCCTATTAGGATGTATAATTATGTCATTGGAAGAATATATGTTCAAAATTTCGGATGCGGCAATTGTTATTGGGGTTTCGGAAAAATATTCTTGTGAAATTGCAGAGCAATTGGAGAAGAAAGGACTAGTTCATGGGAAGGACTTCTTTTTTGATAGAGAGTTTCATGAAAAAATCCTACCAATTATTTCTGCATATTTTTTGAACAAATCATATATGAATGTGACACAGATTACAGTTACTGAAAGATGTACACTGAAGTGTAAAAAATGTGCACACGCATGTTATAATGTCGGTTATCAGGCACATGATTTAGATATATCGGAAGTATATAAAAGCGCTGATATGTTTTTTGCAAAAGTGGATTATATAAATGAATTTGCATTAATTGGTGGGGAGCCATTGCTATATAAAGATCTTTCCAAAGCGATTGCATATATAGGAAATAAATACCGAAGAAAAATAGGTGTTTTTAGTATAACAACAAATGGAACAATTATTCCAAATGAGGAAATATTGAAGACCTGTAAAAAATATCAAGTGCTTTTTCGGATATCTAATTATTCTAAGGCATTACCGCAATTACGTCAATCATACGAAAAATCAATTAAAAAACTTGAGGAGTTTGAAGTAGAGTATAAATTGTATGAAGAAGATGGTTTTTGGATTGATTATGGTTTTGATTATTTGAACAATGAGATGGATGAAGAAAAATTGATACAAACATTTGACAGATGCTTAACTCCGTGCAGAGAAGTGCGTGGAAATAAGTTGTATTTTTGCGTAATGGCAAGAAGTGTATCTGACAACCTTCATTTTAACGAAGGACAGGATGATTATCTGGATTTGGAACAATTAAAGGGTGATGACTACAAAAAGGTGTTGCTGGAGTTTAATCTTGGATATTCCGAAAAAGGTTATTTAGACATGTGCCATAGATGCCACGGTTTGGATGAGAAAAATTATCCGATTCCGATAGCAGAGCAATTATAGAGGGAGCATAAACGATATGGTAGATAAAAAGGTGTCAGTTATTATTCCTATTTACAATGCAGCACAATATTTACACAAATGCTTAAAGAGTGTCATCTCTCAAACTTACAAAAATCTTGATATTATTCTGATTGACGACGGATCATTGGATGATAGTTACGATATTGCAAAGGAATATCAGGAAAAAGATTCCAGAATAAGACTTTTTACACAGACGAATATTGGTTTGATTGCTACTCGGAAAAGAGGAATTGAACTTGCCGAAGGGGAGATTGTTGGTTTTGTTGATAGTGATGATTGGATAGAGCCAATAATGTATGAAAGATTAGTACAATGTATGGAAGAAAATGAGTGTGATTTGGTAACGTCTGGAATATATCGTGATTACGCAGATGGTTCGAGAAAAGAATGGTATGATCTTTATCCGGAAGGAGTTTATGTTAATCTGGAATCGGCAATTTATCCATCGATGTTACATGATTTTAAAAAAAATGAAATGGGATTAAAGTGTACCCTTGTTAATAAACTATATCGAAGACAGATTTTACAGGATATATATGGAGAGATAGACACTCGAGTGTTTTATGGGGAAGATGCGTTAACTATTTATCCATATTGTCTAAGATGTAAGCGTATTTATATCCTAAACGAAGCATATTATCATTATTATATTCGAAACAATTCTATGTGTAGAGCGGCAAACGAAAAACTTGCTATAAATACGTATTATCTATATAACGGATTAAGAGATGCGTTTATGGAAAGTAATTGCGCAAATTCTCTACTGAAACAGTTAAAACATTATTTGTTCCAGCTTGAGAGCCATACATTGAAAGTGTTATATAATATTGATACATTGGCATATGCGAAATGGGATTTCTCAAAATATAAGGATATATTTGGAAAAAGAATAGTTATATATGGAGCAGGCGCTTGTGGACAGGCGTTATATCGAGAGCTTGATTCCTTAGGATATAAAGAAAATGTTGTTGCCTGGGTTGATAAGAATCCAGAAGGAAAAACAGAACAGTGTATGTATGAGATTACTGCAATAAAAGAAATAGTAGATAAAAAATTTGATTATCTGATAATAGCAATCAAAAGTCAGAATATTGCTATAGAAGTAATGAAAGAACTGACAAAAGATTATGCGGTTGAAGAAGATAAGGTCGTTTGGAGAGAAACTTCTTACCGGGACTTTATATTAGAATAGAAAAGAGGCTGTAATGAAAGTATCGGTTATTATGCCATCGTTGAATGTTGCCCCATATATAGAAAAATGTATTAAAAGCGTGATAAATCAGTCGTTGCAGGATATTGAGATTATATGCGTTGATGCAGGCTCGACAGATGGAACATTGGAAATATTGGAGAATTATAGTAATAAGGATAAGAGAATAAAACTTGTTCATTCTCCAGTGAAAAGTTATGGTTATCAAGTGAATCTTGGAATCTGTATGGCACGTGGGGATTATATTGGAATTGTCGAAACGGATGATTTTGTAGATTCTAATATGTATGAAGTATTGTATGGGCTTGCAATAGAACATCAACTTGATTATGCCAAAGGAATGTTTGATATGTTTGTATCGATTGATTCGAATAATGAGGTAAGATGGAGACATCAAAGTTTTGGTAATCATACAGAATTGATTAATCGAATAGTAGAGCCGAGTGACATCGCATACATATATGCAAATGATACATCTGTGTGGAGTGGAATATATCGTAAGTCTTTTTTAGAAGAAAATAGTATTAGCTTTAATGAATCGGCAGGGGCTGCCTATCAGGATATCGGGTTTATGCAGCAAGTTGTTGGATGTGCAAAAAAAGCATGCTATACAAGCCAGTCGTTGTACAGATATAGAGTGGATCGAGAAGAGGCTTCTACGTTGTCCCCCAAGGTTCTCATGTATGCGAAAGCGGAATTTGAGCGATTGCTTCAACAAAAAGAGCTGTACAATAAGATTAAGAATAAAGCTGGTTTTTTTTCAAGAATGTTAGGGTGCTTTTTGGGAGAATTAAAAAAGGTCCTTCCGGCAGTGAAGTATGATATTAATTCAGAATATGTAAAAGAGGCATATGACTGGTTCAAAAAGCAATTAAAAGATCATTATACTTTAAGTATAGATGAAAGGAACAAAGAGGAATATAAACATTTTCTGGAAGACGAAACAAAGTATATATATGAAGAAAGACGAAAATTTGAAGTCAGAGAAAAAAAGCGGAACGAAATATGTGACGCAATTGGAACGCGTTCGGTGGTTATATTTGGAGCAGGTTTGCTAGGGAAATATGCGTTGAAATTTTTACTTGCCCGAAACTTTCGTATTGTTGCTTTTTGTGATAATTGTACTGAAAAGCAGACGGATATAACAGAAAAACTTCCGGTTTTGGATTTGAGCAAGTGCAAAAAAATGTACAAACAAGCAGTATACGTTGTTGCAAATAAAAATAATTCGAGAGAAATTTATTTACAGCTCATAAATGATGGTATCGATGATAGTCATATAGTGATTTATCCATGTGATTAAATTGATATTTGAATTTAGGGAATTGTTTGAAAGGAAATTCAGCAATGAATAATAAAGATATAGATATAGATATAGAGAGGGAACTTCCTAAAGCAATCTTAAAATGGTATATCTTTCGGAAAACAGATAGTGTGGTATATATAGGATACCCTACGGATCCATTATATGAATGTCTGCAAGAAGATTCCGGTGTTGGAAAAATAGCAGGAGTGGATTTTCTTGATATTAGAGAGTGGATGCAATGGAAGGCGAATATCGGGAATTATGATATTGCAATACTTTCTGAATGCTTTGAGAAATTTGAGAAACCAGAGCAACTGATAAGTTCTGTGCGCCAATTATTAAATGCAAATGGGTTATTATTCCTTCTGGCGCATAATCGATTTGGAATTCGTTACTTTTGCGGGGATAGAGACCCATATACCGGACGTAATTTTGATGGGATAGAAGATTATAGAAAAGCAAGTACACAGAAAGAGGATATTTTTTCAGGGAGAATGTATGACAAAGCTAAGCTGAAAAAAATGTTGAATCAGACAGGCTTTTGCCAATCGGAATTTCTTTCTGTATTTCCGGGTTTGGAAAGTCCGTTTCATATTTTGAAAGACGGATACACGCCAAATGAAGAATTGAATATTCGGTGTTCCCCAATGTATCATTATCCGGATACTGTTTTTTTGGAAGAGCAGTATCTGTATACCGGTATGATTGAAAATAATTTATTTCATTCTATGGCAAATGCTTTTTTGATTATATCGTCAAAATCTCAGAATCGGTTACCGTTTGATGTTGGAAATGAAGTGCTGCATGTAACGTCATCGTTGGATAGAGGAGTCAATAATGCGCTCCAAACAATTATATATAAAGAAAAGGTAGAAAAGAGAGCCGTTTATTCAGAAGGGAAAAGACGACTTTTGGAATTGATGAATCACAATAACGAGTTGGAAAAACGGGGAATACATATGATTCCGGCAGATTTAAAAGATGATGTATATAGGATGCCATATAGTAAAGGTGAAAATGCATTATCATTTTTTAGACGTATTGCGTTTGAGGATAAAAAATCATTTATTGAAGCGATGGATAGATTTTATAGAATAATTCTTCAGTCTTCTGAGATTTCTTCTGGTCTTTTTGAAGATGAAGAAGATCAGATACTGGAAAGGGGGTATTATGATCTTGTGCCGTTAAACTGCTTTGTTGAAGATGGAGAGTTTACGTTCTTTGATCAAGAGTTTGCGATTGAAAATTGCCCTGTTGGAGTTATTGTTACGAGACTTATTGATTTAGTGTATGAAGGTGAACCAAAACTTGAAAAAACGATACCCAAAATAGAATTATTAAAGAGATATAAAATAGATAAGAAAATTGATGCTTATAGAAGATTTGTGTGGAACTATATAGCGCAGATTCGAAACCAGGATAAACTGTGCTTATATTATTCTAAAACAAGAAGTAATAATGATATTGTGGAAGCAAATCGTAAAAGAATGAATTATTCAGAAGCAGAATATGAACGGTTTTTTGTGAATCCATTGAAAGATATTGGAACACGAAATTTGATTTTGTTTGGTTCAGGAGTATATACAAAACGTTTTTTAGCAATGTACAGTAAAGAGTATCATATCTCTACAATCATAGATAATAATCCTAACAAATGGGGACAAGAGATTCAAGGAGTTAAAATAGAATCACCGGACTTTTTAAATAAGATAGATATAACAAAATTTAAGGTGTTTATCTGCATTAAGAACTATTTATCTGTAGCGAAGCAATTAGAAACGATGGGTATCACAGATTATGGAATCTTTGATACAAGCCGTTCGTATGCGAAACCGGTATTTAGGCAGGAGCCGATTGATCCAAAGGCAGATTCGGATGCAAACATGAAGAGTGACAATGCAAAAAAAGTAGAAAAAAAGAAATATCATATCGGATATGTTGCAGGTGTATTTGACATGTTCCATACAGGACATGTGCGTCTGTTACAGAGAGCCAAGGAGCTGTGTGATTATCTGATTATAGGGGTTGTGTCGGATGAAGATTGTTACCGGCAGAAAAACAAGTATCCGGTGATTTCCTGTGAAGATCGTGTCGAGGTTGTCAAGGCATGCCGGTATGCGGATCAGGTGGAAGCACTTCCGACAGGTTTTGGAGGAATCCGGGATGCGTATAAGATGTTTCAGTTCGATGTGCAGTTTTCCGGTGATGATCATGGCGATGATGGGAGCTGGCTTGCAGAGAAGGAATATTTGAACAAGCATGGTGCAGACCTCGTATTCTTTGATTATACGAAGGGAATCAGTTCGACGGAGATTCGTGAGAGGCTATAGCGATCGGTTTGGAAAGTAATGTATGCACGGATGAAGTGACCGAAATCTTAGAAGTGGAGATTATAACATGAAGATAGTATGTTCACCAAAAGGAATTGTAGATAAGGATCGTCCAAGACAGGGTATCATGGATATTGCGGATGCCGGATTTCTGGATCAGGGCGTAATCTGCGGACTTTCTGAGGATGAGACGGATGTGTGGGGCGATGCGGCATGTGAGTACCGGATTGTCGAACCGATCGTGGAGGACGTAGAAAAAGATGCATTATGGACGGTCAACCGCGAATATTATCTGTCCTTGCTCGATGAAGCGAGAACGCATAATGTGAAGATATTACTGAAAAACATGTGTCGGAATGTCGGTGGACATCTGATACGGGGCGTATGCTCGGATGCGGCAGAAGCTGTGGCGTGGGTCGATGCATTGAATACGGAAGCAGGAGAAGCGCGCTTTGGATTCTGCGTGGATATGGGAGTCTGCAATGTATGCGGACAGGATCTGAATGAATATATTACGCCGCTTGGGAATCGGGTGAAAGCGGTGATCTTGCAGGATGGAAATGGAAGCGAAGCGCAGGCACTGCTTCCGTTTACAGCAGCGTATAAGAAGACCTTGCGGACGGACTGGCTCGGGTTGATCCGTGGGTTGAGGAAGATTGGTTTTGATGGGATTTTGATTCTGAATCTGGAGGATACCGTGTCAGCCACATCACCATTACTTCGTCCTGCGTTGCTGCGGTACGCAAAGCAGGTGGCAGATTATCTGTGCTGGCAGATCGGGATCGAGACGACGCTTGCCCGATATGAGAGCCGTGTGCTGTTCGGAGCAGGCAATATGTGCCGGAATTATCTGAAATGTTATGGTGAGAAGTACCCGCCGCTCTATACCTGTGACAATAACCCGCATTTATGGGGAAGCAGACTCGATGGGTTGGAGATTCATAATCCGGAGGATTTGAAGAAACTGGACAAGGATACCGCAGTCTTTATCTGTAATATCTATTACCGCGAGATTGAGCAGCAACTTCGAAAGATGGGACTCCCGAATCCGATCGTTTATTTCAATGATGAGTATCTGCCGCAGTTTCATTTCGAGCGGTTGACGGACGAAGGGAGAAAATAATGCTTGAGATTGGTGTACAAAGCAGGAATGTCGTGGAGGATTCGTGCCCGGAGAAAGGATTCCGGATGTTGAAGGATGCTGGATTTTCCTGTACAGATTTTAGTTTGAACAGTTATCTGACGAACAAGGATTTATATGAGGGAAAGGTAAATGCTTTTTTTAGTCAGTCAATCCAGGAACTAGAGCAGTTTTTCTCGGCGCATAAGGAAGGCGCGAAGAAGGCAGGAATCCGGATCAATCAGATGCACATGCCATATCCGGTATATATACCGAATGGCAGGAAAGAAATCAATGATTTTCTGCAGAAGGAAATGGCGGTGAAAAGCATGCATATCTGCCATTTCTTAGAATGTAAAAATATTGTCGTGCATGGGTTTAAATTAGCGCGGTTCCTTGGCTCGGAAGAAGCGGAATGGGACTATACCGAACATTTCCTGGATACGATTGCCCCTCTGGCAAAGGAGATGGGAATCACAATCTGTATCGAGAATCTGTATGGTGGAATCGGTGGACATCTGGTAGAAGGCCCTTGCTGTGACGCCAGGAAGGCGGCTGCGCGGATCGACCGGATGAATGAGCGGTATCAGGCGGAGGTGTTAGGCTTTTGCTTTGATACCGGACATGCCAATCTGGTTGGACTTGATTTTGAAGATTTTCTGACGACGCTCGGTTCAAGGCTTAAAGTTCTGCATATCCATGACAATGATGGAGTGGCGGATCTGCACCAGATACCTTTTACATTCACGAAAGCGCGTGAGAATGTGACTTCCACAGACTGGGAAGGGTTTATCCGGGGATTGCGTAAGATTGGATTTGACCAGGTGCTTAGCTTTGAGACTGCGCCCGTCCTGACGGCATTTCCGCAGGAACTAAAGGCGCAGGCACTCACGTTGATTGCACAGATTGGGGCGTATTTTGCAAAAAAAATAGAAAACTAAAATATTTTTTTATAGAAAAATATTCAAAATGGGGATTTTTTCGATAGTTATGTTACGAAAGCATCCCTTCTTGCAGGATTGTATCCTCTTTGACATCAACAGCCATAGTTCTTCCGATGATTTCATTCATCTTTTCAGGTGGGATTCCCGTGCCGGGACGCTTGTAGGTAAGCATCTCCGGCGTGAGAATTGCACCTTTTTTGATGTCGCAGGTGGTGACGATCGAACGTCTGGCGTTGGAGCGGGCAGATGCCTCGGAGTCCAGACATTTCAGATCATAGCTGCCACGCAGGGTGTCGATGAATGCAATCCCCTTTAGGATATTTTTTGCATCATCCGGGTCCATGGCGTGATAGTGGTCGTTGCCCTTCAATGTTTTATCCAATGTAAAATGCTTCTCCACGATGACAGCTCCAAGATTATATGCAGTTTTGATCACATCGGCGCAGGTATCCGGCTTCGTATGATCCGAATAGCCAATGAGGATTGGAGAACCATTTTTATCAGCGTAAATTGGATCTTCTGCGTAGCTTTTTTTCAAGGAAGTGATCTTGTTCAGGTTTGCATGTTCGTACGGTGTCGGATATTCCAGCACGCAGTGAAGCAGCGCGATTGACTGGTCGTTGACACTTCGAACCAGAGACAGGGTACGGGTAATCTCGTCCTCGTTGGAAGCTCCGACAGAGATCAGCATCGGCTTTCCTTTTCGCGCCTGATATTCGACGAATGGCAGGTTGTTCAGGTCAGACGAAGAAATCTTGTAGACGTCCATCATGGAATCTAAGTAGTCTGCGGAAGCAAGGTCAAAAGCAGTTGACAAAAACTCGATTCCGAGCTTATCGCAGAAGTCTTTTAATTCGCGGTATTCCGCTTCGCCGAAATGGTCGAATTTCTGAAAAAGTTCATACTGGGAGGTAGTTGGCTCTTCCGTGGTATCCCAATAAGATGGGGAGGCTTTTGCAGCCAGTGTGCCAGCCTTATAGCTCTGGAATTTTACAGCGTGGATACCGGCATCTTTCGCTTCTTTGATCATCAGCTTTGCGGCATCCATCAATGAAATGTCAAACTTTGTTGCGATGTCATAATAATTTACTCCGATTTCTGCAATCAGGACGAACTTGCCTGCCAGCGCGCGGTCAATAATTGTACTCATATAGCATCCTTTCTGTGCATTGCACCATGCGGTTGTACTCTTCGGGTTTATCTGATAAAATTATAGCAAGGTATAGATATTTTCGCAATCGAAAGTAGCGTGATTCAGGTGGGTGAGAGCTGTGTAGATGATATATATGCCGCACAGTGATGTGTATGGTACATAGAAGAACGGAAACTCAGACACTTGCAGATGAAAAATAAGGAGGCAGGAAATGGTACTCGCAGTTATCCCCGCACGTGGCGGGTCCAAAGGAATTCCAAGAAAAAACGTACGGCTGATGCACGGGAAACCTTTGATTTATTATTCCATTCAAAATGCACTTGCGTGCTCTTATATTGATGATGTGGTGGTGTCTTCCGATGATGAAGAAATCTTAAGCATCCTGTCTCTTATACACATCTCCGAGCCCACGAGACCGTACTAGATCTCGTA
>ENA-OZEJ01000419-OZEJ01000419.1-human-gut-metagenome-genome-assembly--contig:-NODE-419-length-11033-cov-6.440335_pt1 | contig 11033 bp, 7 predicted proteins | sample MGYA00245067_ERZ653607 | MGnify/ENA primary metagenome ERZ653607 (study PRJEB26926, sample SAMN06164999) | human gut metagenome | biome: ENVO:00009003; feature: ENVO:2100002; material: ENVO:00002003...
AGCCTTATCGTCGGCAGCGTCAGATGTGTATAAGAGACAGCTTGACAGGGGAGAGAACTACAACTATTTCTTCGTCACCCAGCAGCAGGATTTTCCGTCAGTGCTCATCGAATGCGGCTTTGTGACAAACTATACCGAAGCAATGGCACTGGCAAATCCCACTCATCAGAACGGCATTGCCTCCGCCATAGTACAGGGCGCTTCCGATTTCCTTGCACGGTGCGATTATTCCTGCTACGGAGAGGGCAGCGGAAGCTTCACCAACAGCGGCTCTTACGACAGCACCCCGACCGAAAGCAGCACTTCCGAAAACACTGCGGAAGAAGTTCCCTCAGAAACAACGCCGTCCGAAACGCCCGAAGAGACTGCCTCAAATATCGGCTTTGAGTATAATCCATTCTCAGACCCTTATAACAGCTATTATTGAACAAAAGCTCCTCTGCAAACTGCGGAGGAGCTTTTTTATGCAATGATATTACTAAATAAAATGAGGGACTGCAGCCAATGCCGCAGTCCCTCATTTTATTATAAGTTATAAGTCAATTTACTCAGCAGTCACATAAACAATGTCGGAAGATGTTACGTCAGTGAACTGACCGTCAACATATGCCTTAACAGCAAAGCCGTACTTCTTGCCTGATGTAAGATTTCTTACATACATGCCAAGCTCGGTTCTTTCACCTGCATATGTCCACTTGCCGTCAGCGAAGTAATATACACGGTACTTTTCAGCACCATTCACAGCAGACCAGTTGAGACCAACGGTTCCCTTTCCTGAAGTGAATGTCTTGGTGATGACAGGTTTAATGTTAGATACAGTCACATAAACAATGTCGGAAGATGTAACGTCTGTCCACTTGCCGTTTACCAGAGCCTTAACGGCAAAGCCGTACTTCTTGCCCTTAGTAAGACCCTTTACGAGCATATGCTCCTCAGTTCTTTCGCCTGCAAGTGCCCACTTGCCGTCAGTATAGTAATATACACGATACTTTTCAGCAGCATAGACCTTAGACCAGTTGATGCCTATAACGCCCTCTTCGTCGTATGTCTCGATGATCCTGGGCTTAACGTCAAGAGTGGTTGCATAAACAATGTCGGAAGCGGTTACGTCAGTCCATTCGCCGTTGAGCAGAGCCTTAACGGCAAAGCCGTATTTCTTGCCGGGTGTAAGGTTTCTTACATACATACCGGTCTCGGTTCTTTCGCCTGCAAGTGTCCACTTGCCGTCAGCGAAGTAATATACACGGTACTTTTCAGCGCCTCTTACCTCGGACCAGTTAACGCCTACAGTTTTTGCGGCAGGTGTTACCTTGGTTATCTCGGGCTTAGCGTAGTCATATATTACCTTGTATTTTGCGTTGAATATAAGAGTGTCAACACTGTCTTCGGATAATTCATATTCATCAGGCACCCGGAGGATAAGCTCTGCATAGCCGCTGTCGATCTCTGCACGGCGTTCTATGCCTATTGAGTAGTCGCAGTCGGCATTTTCAACAGTGTAAGCATTGTTGATGTATTCCATTGCCTTTTGGAAGCGTGTATCAGCATCATCAGTATCCTTTACCTCAATAACGGGGTCAAGTGTCATGCCGTCCTTGAGAGCAAGTGTAGCGCTTGAAACGCCGATGACCTTTGCATTGAAGCTAAGTGTTTCTATGCAGCCCGGCTTTGTTTTATAGCAGTAGTTGCTGCCGCCTGCGGGAAGTATCAGCGTTACCTCTCCCTGTACTTGATCGCCATCCGTTACGGTTGGCGTGATCCTAACATCGCAGCCTTCAAAGCCGTTGATAATGCTGAATGCGTTTTTCATATAGTCAACTAAAGCATCATCAATAGTCATGTTGGTCATATCGGCTAATGGGATCCTTAACTCGGGAGTAAGCGTTGCGTCAGCTTTGAGGGCAAGGGTCGTATCTACTTCGATTTTCCATGTGGGAGTGAATGTCAGTGAATAATTGTATCCATTTTCAGCATAATCATCGGGGTGAAGCACTACCTTTGCCGTCATGCTTGCAGGGAGACCGTTGTCACTGTACTCGGTGGTGTATTCAATGTCGTCAAGATTATAGCTGGTGCACATTTCTTTGTCGTTGTCTGTAGCAGCAGCGACCTGGAACGCTATGTTTTTCTTAACATATTCCTTAAGGATAGCTTCACGGTTTTTGTTTGTGTCGCTGATGTCAGTGGAGAATACAGGTGTAACCGACTCCTTTGAGATCAAGCCTACCGGTGCGGGTTTCTTTTCAGTAAATATTATGGTCTTTGACTCAGCTGTATGTTCTTTTGATTTGAAGCAGTAGTCGTCATTTGTCAGACTTATGGTTATAAGGAACATAGCCTGTCCATCGTCTGCGGCGTAAGGCTGAATGTTAACGATATAATCGTCCTCGCTGAGTTCCTCCGCACCTGTTACAGTGAACATTTCCTTTACACGCTCTGCACCAAGAGCAACTCTTGCGTTAAGGTCGTCATCGGGCATTACATAAACCACATTGTCGGTAACATCTGTTGGTTCGAGATTAAGATCAACAACCTTTCTTTCCCGGTATGTAATGTTGAACTCTATGCTTGTTGTTTTTTCTGATGACAGAACCTCATTTCCGTTTGTCATCAAAGAAACAGCGATCGTTGACCCATTGGCGTCGGAACTAACGACCTTGACTTCTACTGAAGTACCCGGCTCTGTATCAATGCAGCGTAAGGCATAGTTTTTGGCAAGCCCAAGTCTTTTGTCTGTGTCATCATCAGGATTTACCTTGATAACAGCTTCGGTCGAAGCACCATCTGCAAGCTTCAGCTCCTTGTCGGAAACGGTGTATTCAGTGCCGTCGTCTGTATCTATAAAGGTGAAATTCTGTGTGCCCAGATGTAATGTCTTTGCTTCTCTGTTGCCGATAACAAATCTGTTGTCGGTAACATTAAAGGTTGAATCTGCGGTTCTGTTAAAGATGTCAATGTCATTATCGCCGAAGTTGAGTTTATATGTATATTTGTCAATGATCTCACCGGTGGTTATGTCACGGATATCGACAGCCTCTACAGCTTCCTTAACAGCCGCTATCTTTTCCGCATCTGTTGAAGTTTTGCTGATTTTTACCTTGATGTCAGTATCCATGAAAGAAGGGACGATATGAACATTGAAATCTACCAGCACATTGAAGTTTTGGCCTGTATATACCGTGCCGGCAACATCGCCCTCGTCAAGGTCATAAAAGTCTGCATATTTTCCCTTGAAGCCAAGTGTCAGCAGCATAGAATCACCTGCACCCGTTGTGACGATATAATAGCCGCTGTCGCCGTCTTTGCCGCAGAAAGGTATCGCTATTTTCTTGCCGCTTCCATCGGTAAAGGAAACTGCGTCATCAGCCATTTTCTCTTCTATAGCTGCCATCATGCCGTCACGGTTGAAGGTGTTTAAATTTAATTTGAGCTTGCCGCCGTTCCAGTGAGCGGAGATCGTCTGCTTTTCAACATACTCAACGGGAACTGTTATCTCAGTGGTGGAAAGAGGCTTGTTGTAGTCCTCTGTTCTTGCGATACATATTTCGTCCTTCTGGCTGTCAGCTACCTCGATAACGGCTGTAGCCGTGCTGTCATTGTTTAAGGTCAAGGATTTTACGGTGTAATCAACATCTATAGCTTCGCCTGTGTAGGTAGTAAAGCTAAGGTTATCGAAATAGTCCTTTATATACTCATTTGCTTTCTCAGAATCCTTGGGAACAGTAAGAGTGTCAAGCACGGGGTGGGCATCACGCTTGGCATAAACTCTCAGCCTTTTTACAGAATCACTGCTGAGGCAGGTCGAGTTTTCTATCGGGCTAAAAGAGAAAAGCATACTATTGCCGGAGAAAAGTGCGCCTAAAGAGAATCCTCTTGTATCAAGATAATGATCCGTAAAGTCATATTCCTTTGCATTGCCTGTTACAACTGCATTATTTTTGACAATGTTATTATAGTATTTAAAGTCCTGATCAGTTTCATCACTGTCTGTTTTTTCATACTTTGTAACATAAAGATAATAAGCACTATTATTTTTTTCCGCATTGGGGAAGGAAATTGTTATCTCGTCCAGAACATTAACAGTGATGTAAGCCTTGGGGCCCTGCTCGCCGCCGATAATTCCCCGGGCATATATCTTAGCGCTTCCGGGAGCCACGGGAGTAACAGCGCCTGTGCTTTCATCAACAGTTGCTATTTCGGGGTTATCGGAGTAATACTTTACGGAAGATGCGTCAGTGCCTGTGGGAGAAACTTCAAGATACCGGCTCAGATCAAGCTTTTCGCTTGCATTTTCGGATACGGAAACGCTTTCCTCACTGAAGCTGTAGCTTTCCATAGCTGCCTTTACATATACAGTTGCGGAAATGCCTGCATTGTCGGAAGCGGAAAGCTCGTAAGCCTCTTCGCCCTTTTCGGTGAGAACAAATGTAACGGTTACCTTTTGTAAGCCTGTCTTCTCATCGTATGTCATATCGCCTGTAATGATGTCGAAATCGTCGCTTGCTGGAGCATAAACTGTCTCGCCCTCAGGCTCTTCAACATTGGTCTTTTTGTAGCTTGTGTTGCCGTAAAGAAGCTCTGTGGGCATATTGCTGTAGTCCATGTTTTCGGTGGTAAAGGTGAGAGCGCTCTTTATCGCCTCGGACATGTTTTCCCCGTTAGATGTGTCAATGGGGTTGTCCGCAGTGAATTTGCCCTCAAGCAGTGGCTTCAGGATTATCTTCTTCACATCATATCTGATGGGCAGGTTCATCATGAAGCCGTAATTTTCAACAGAGGGGTCATAGGTCGAGGCGGTCGGGTTAGTGTCGTTGTAGCCCTTGGGGAATATCCAGTTTGCGGCTTCGGGATAATACCCCTTGATGCCATATGCGTGAACATAATCCCTTGTGGCAAGGATCTCACTGTAGGTTTTGTCGTATCTGTTCAGGGTGTGTGCCCTGCTGCTTGTTATGTAGGTGTCACCGTTGTAAATGCCGAATTTGTTGCTGAGTATGGCTGCGCTGCCTGCTCTTTCGTTGGCTCTCTCGTAAAGAGATTCGGTGTCCCTCTTGAAAACGGGGACTACCAGCTCCTCGGGAGCGTCCTTGAATATGGGGGATTCCACGTCAAATGGGATTGTCGCAGAAGTATTTTCGGTATCAAAGCAGTAGCAGAGAGCGCCTTCTTCTGTAGGCACTATACTGACATCAACGGAATAAGGGTCAGTGTCGGATATCTTGGCATCTAAGGTATAGTACATGCCGTGCATTGGAATAGGAAAGTCACTTACGCCCCGTACTATTTCAGAGCCGGCGGTAATATCGCTCTGATACTTGTTGGAAAAGCTCACCTGTACAAGTTCGTTTTCGTCGATAACAGTGCCGATGTTATCAGCTGTAGTGCCGAAAGGTATAGATATAGTGCTGTACGCATATATTTTGGGTATCAGATACGCTGCTGCGGAAGTAAAAGTAAAGCTCTGTGAATACGAAACGTCGCCTACAGTTGCATTTACGGTTATCACAGCAGTGCCCCAGCAGTCAACGTCATAAGCGTACTTGCTCACACCGTTTACCTCTTCCAGCTTGATAAGGCCATAAAGCTTGCTGGTGGCGTCGGCTTCATTGTAGGTCACGCTTGTTATTTTAAAGTCCTCAGCACCGTTGGAGTTAACATAGAACACCAGCTTCTGGCTGCCGACTGCTTCACTGCCCAGAGCATAGTAATGCTCAAGAGGCACAGCAGAATCAGCAGAGCCTGTGATAATAAAGGGGCAGTCGCTGACAGGATCACTGAGCAGATCGTAAGCATTGGTCTCCATGCCGATAGTGCTTATAGAGTTAAGGGTTATGTCGTCATCTGTAATGAAAGAGATCTCGTCCGCCCATACAGGGGGGACAGATGAAAATGTGACAGCCAGTGCCATTATCGCAGCAAGCTGTCTTTTAAAATCCTGCTTTTTCAAAAACATTTCTCCTTTCAAAATAAATGCCATAAAATATTCTGAAATTACACACATCACACACTTGAAGTATAACATAATTTCACCGAAAATGCAATAGATTTTACCAAAAAAATTAAAACTTTCTCCATGCTTATTACACTTTTGCGCATTAACACATCTAATTGACAAAATGAGACCTATATTCAAAAAGCGCGTGTTTTTGCCCAATTTTGTACCAAAATGCAGAGAACTTTTTTTAGAAATGATGTTTGCAAATTATAAAATCACTTGACAATCTATAAGCGCCGTGATATAATTTTAGTAATGAGATGCAGGCGTTTACCTTTCATCTAACCTCTTTTGTATATCTCCGAACCTCTTTTTGACTTACCTAAAAAGTCCCATTCTTACAGCCGCATTCGGGAACGGACAGCCCCGGATATCGGTGGGACACTGTCCTCTGCATCTCATTTTTATTTGATAAAAAGCCCCTCGGGCATAAACCAAACATCTCCACCAAACGGCGCATTGAAGCCGTTCGACGGCATCATACAAACGAAAAAGCGGCTCGGATATCCGAACCGCTTTTGCCTTGTAAGCACAAAAAAACACCGCTCAGAATCTGAACGGTGTTTGGTGCGAGAGATGGGACTTGAACCCACACACAAACACTTTGGCATTTTATTTGAATTTTTTCAAATGACGAATTATAGCCATTTGTCAGCTGTTTATGTTCTACATAGAATAAACGCAATTCAGAATTAAATGGAAAAAGTGCGGGCAAAATTGCGGGCTTTGATTATACTGCATCTGTCTTTTTATCATCGTTATCTATAATATCATTGAAGAGATTTTCAATGTTTTGAGCCGCAAGCTTAAGTTCCCCATTGACCGTGTGACCATATACTCCGAGAGTGTCCATATCTGCCGAATGTCCGACAATGGTTTGCAGCGTTCCGAGGTTAAGCTCTTTAGCTATGGAAACAAAGGTATGCCTCAGCTCGTAAGGAGATATTGGGGTGATGCCATTATACTCACAAAAGCGTTTGAGCCGTCTTGCATAATACTCTTCTCTGGGAGGCTTTCCGTCAGCTCCGCAAAATACCCATGGCGTTTTGATAAATTCTGATTTCAGATAATCCAACTGCTGTTGTAACACCTTTACCGCCATGGGAGATAATTCAAAGCTTCTGCGTGCATTATCATTTTTTCCCGATGTGATTTCTCCGTATATGTTTACGGAGCGCTGTATGTGGATCGTGCTGCGAAATATATCGGACTGCTGTAATCCTAAAATTTCCCCGGGTCTGAGCCCGGTAAGGACCTCGAAACGCCATGCGTTTACAAATGGCTCATTTACCTCCTTGTTATACGATAATGTAGTGTTGCAGCTGAACAGCTTGCGAATATCATCTGGCTGGAGAATAGACTTTTGGGAGGCTGATGCTCTCCGTGGAATAATCAGATCTTCACACATCAACGTTGTGGATTTCGATTTTCGGCAGAATTTAATGAAATTTTGTTCGCAGGCACGTATATTGCACAACGACTTCTTGGAAAGACCGTGAGCAAATGCCTTATTTAAGACCGTCTGTAAATGCTGCTCATTAAGATCTTCCATTCTGACATTTCCTATATACTGCACTATGTAATTTCTCATGTGGCTGTCGTACTGGCGCCAATGGCTCTTTGATGTAGTGCATTTCAGGTTATCAATGTACAGTTCTGCCATATCCTTGACCTTTTTCCTGCTGTCAATAATTCCGTCGTCAAGCCAGGCATCGGCTTTTTCGTGGCACTCTCTTTTGCCGTTTCGGCCCGGGACGGAGCTGTAAAAGGTCTTGCGTATGCCGTTCTTTTGCACGTCTATGCGCCAGCGGTTCCGCTTTTCTTCCCAATACGCTGATGATGTTCTTTTCATAACCTTATCCTCCTTAAAAATGCAGTTGACTGCAAAGCCGTTCCCCAAAAAACTGCAATAGGAGCGGCTTGACTTTTGTGGAAGGATATGTTAAAATACAGTTGATGTGGAGTGTATTTTATACATAACCATCTCCCCTGCTTGGTGCGCCAACACCAAGCAGGGGATTTTTTTATCCTTTTGGAAGCATTACCGTTTAGTATTTCAACGATACTGTGACCTTAAACCTTCCGCTGTCAGATTCGTCTATAGTATCAACGGTAGCGCTGTATTCAATGCTGTTGTCTTCTATCAGTCGTAGAATATCCGCATATTTTGATGGCGCATATCCTACAAATGCTGTATTACAGTAAAAGGCAAATTTTTCAGTATCATAATCAAACTCGAATTCGAGATCATCACCCTCATCAGCACAATCCGAAATGTTTTCCTGTGCCTCTTTAGTAGAGGAGGAGAGAGCAAAGGTTACTTGACTCTTGAAATTTTTCACAGGAGCGGCGGGACGACGATAAAAAGCCACTTCGATTTGAATTTTGCCCTCCGGGGTTATGTCTGTAATTCGGGAGCGGATAGGGTGTCCCCCGGATATAAAGTCATTTACCATGTCCTGCAGACTGCCTTTATATAAGTAGCCCACCTTAATGTTTCGAGCTTTATCGAAGACGGCAACTGCATTACTATCGTATGCGTTTGTCGGCTCTTTGGCAAATGTTATTTCGTCGTGAATACGCAGCAGGCTGTAATCGGGTTCCTGCCCTCTTATGATACATACATTGATATTTGTATAGTGATATGCCTGCGGAGTTCCATACACATCAGCAGGCAAAGTATAATCATTAAATGTCGATGTCGTAGTTGCTGTTTCAGCAGAGGGAGACACTGGGCTTTCGCTGCCAGTTGTGTCTTTTTCTATATGCTCCTGAGTGTATGTGCTTTTGGGTTCATTGATATTTGTATAATGATATGCCTGTGGAGTTCCATGCACGTCAGCAGGCGAGGTATAATCATTAAATGCAGATGCCGTAGCTGTCGTTTCAGCAGAAGAAGACACTGGGCTCTCATTGCCAGCTGTGTCTTCTATATTCGTTTGAGTGTATGCGCTTTCGGGTTCATCTGCTTTATGCTTATGCAAAATTTTTAAAAGCCAGCTTTTAGCTTTTTCATTATTATTGAACACAATAAATATCACAAACACTATAAAAACAATCCGCATAATTATTGCAGTAGTATCTTCTGTCCAAGCGAATGTATTGCTGCACGAAACAATAACAATAATAGCGATGATAAGTGCGATTATTCCGATAGCATTGGAAGTTTTGACATTTTTTGATTTCTGATTAGACATAGTGGGTCACATCTCCTATTTTATATACCTACACTTTAGCTGCTTATTCGTCCACGATCTCTGTCGTGCCAAGCACCAAGCCAAAGCAGCGGCTGTCATCTGTGGTCGAAATGTCCTTATACTTAGGATTTAAAGATATAAGCTTATCTCCGCCGTATTTCTTGACATAGCCCTTGCCGTCAACATCGAAAATACCTATCTGACCTATATCCACAGCAGGTTGCTTGCGGACGAGAAGATAATCTCCATTACTGAACTTAGGTTCCATACTGTCACCGTCAACACGTAGAATAAAATCTGCCTTACGGCTCTCCGGGGTGAGAGGTACGCTTACCTTTTCCCAATGTTCGTAGTCTTCCAGCTCATCGCCGAGACCTGCGGAAACGGGAGCATAATTTATGCTTATCTCAATGAGCTCGTCTCTGTTAGGCTCAGGCTTGTATGTGCACCGTTTATACTCAATATCAATAACAGCTGTTACCAGTTCCTTACCGTATTCGTCAAGAGTGCGGTATTTTTTTATTGTGTTGATTTCCTGAAGAGTAAATTCTTCTTTTGAATTATCATCATCAAGCAAATCACTTAATTTACACCCTAAAGCTCCGCAAATCAATTTTACAGTTTCAAGTTTTGGATTTGTATTATTTCCAGATGTGATTTTATCCAAGCTGCTTATTGATATGCCTGTTATTTCTGAGATGTCTTTATTTGTAAGATTTTTAATCTTCTTATAATCGTTAATTCTTTCAAGTCCCATACTATCACCTCTAAACATAATATACCACAATATTACGGTTGTGTCAAGAATAAAACATCATTTTATTGAAGTATTTTTCAAAAAGGTATTGACAACATCATTTTAATGTGGTATAGTAAATATGCAAACATCATTTAAATGATGTTTTACAGGAGGTGACTGTATTTTGACAATGAATAAACCGTATTACCCTAATCTTGAAGCCGAAATATCTAAAAACGGCATGAAGAAAAAAGACATAGCAAATATGCTCAACATTACTCCTCGTGCTTTTGCCGAAAAAATGACGGGGCGAGTGGACTTTTGGTGGAAAGAGGTCGGCATTATTCAGAACCTTTTCCCAGATGTCCCCGCTGAAAAGCTTTTTGAGCATATGCCTTGAAAAACAAAACTGGGATAAAACACAGCGATGAAAATAAAGGAGATGAAATCAATGGCAATAGCAAATCTTAAAGTAAAGATAGACAGTGAAGGAATGCTTGCAAAGGTGCAGGAGATCAATGAGAAGGCGCAGGAGCTTGACAGGCTTGTAAAAGAGCTGAGAAGCATGAGCGGCGAATTTGTTTCCTTTAACAGCGACGACCTTATCAAGGTATCGGAAGAGAAAACAGAAAAGTAAAGCCCCCGCAGGGCACACCACGGGAGCGGAAGCTAAAACAAACTTATTTGTTGTAGAAATAGTTGTCAAAGGCAGTGCCTATATCAAGCAGAGCTAAGCTGATGCTGTGCATAGCATTATACAGTTCGCCGTGAGTTACAGGGTCGTCTGAATCACGCCTTGCAATTCGTTCAGTGCTTTCGGCAAATGTATTATGAACAGCCTCGAGTGCTTTGAGAAGCTCCTGTTCGTTGGTAGGCTTGGTCATGTTATCACCCCCTTTCCGTAAGAGGGTCTGAGCCTGCGGCAATGTGCCTTGAACGCAAGCTCATTGAAAACATCATACCGCAGTAAGCGGCAGATGTCAAGGCAAAAGCAAAGCCCCCGCAGGGCACACCACGGGAGCGGATAACCGTTTAATCGGCAAAGCTATAAGCAGTGTTTTTAGAGGGGACACTGCCACAGGTAGCAGAGCGGTAAATATCT
>ENA-OZEJ01000429-OZEJ01000429.1-human-gut-metagenome-genome-assembly--contig:-NODE-429-length-10826-cov-4.446198_pt1 | contig 10826 bp, 10 predicted proteins | sample MGYA00245067_ERZ653607 | MGnify/ENA primary metagenome ERZ653607 (study PRJEB26926, sample SAMN06164999) | human gut metagenome | biome: ENVO:00009003; feature: ENVO:2100002; material: ENVO:00002003...
ACGAGATCTAGTACGGTCTCGTGGGCTCGGAGATGTGTATAAGAGACAGAGAGATCATAGGCTGTGCCGACCTTGCAACAAACATATTCAACTCAGCCACATCAGAAAGTGCTATCATCTTTAGAGAGAACAAACACACATTTATTAAGCAAAATACTAGACACACTGATCCCGTCAAATGGAGGATACCTTGTGATATGATATCCTCTTTTTGACAAGAAACAATATCTTTACCCTATTATCACAAGAATTCCCTCAGCACCACCATATTCGCTTTGTCTATCACGGTGGTATCCAATGCTGCCAGATAAATCAAAGTCGTTTTTTCCGAATCATGTCCCATCCCTTCACTTATCACAGAAAGAGGAATATGTTTGCCTCTGGCAACACTGGCCCATGAATGGCGCGCCACATACATAGTCAAAGGATGAACAAGCCCCAACTTTTTCCCTATTTCTTTTAGCCTTCTGTTCACCAAGCAAATTGAATTTTTATATTGCAATCTTTCATCTTTCCTGATATGAATTATAATAGGAAGAAGATAAGTCGAATAGTTTCCGGGATATTTATCCACTATATCCTGCATGCATTTCTCCCATCTGATGGAAAGCAACTGACCGGTTTTCTTTCTTCTATAAGTCAGCATACCATTATTTAAATCTGTTTTTTTAAGAAAAGCCATGTCCACAAATGACATTCCCCGAGTATAAAAACTGAACATAAACATATCACGCGCAAACTCCATTGACTGAGAGTGACTTAAATCCATCTCCTTCAGTTGTCTGATTACTTTAAAAGAAATGGCCCGCTTCACCGTTTTTTCCACTCCCGTATAGACGTGCTTAAAAGGAAAACGCTGTCTGATCACCCCTTTATCTACTGCACGATTATACGTTGCACGCAAAATACGCATATAAAAAGAAACGGTGTTCATACTTGCTCCCTGCGCCTTTAAATAAGTTTCATACCCCATCATCAACTCGGCATCCATATTGCTCAACAGAACATCCTTGCCATCCATAAATTTCATAAAACTGTTCAGTGTAGCTCTATACGTCTCACTGGTACGCAATTTTCCCGATTGTCTCAGACTGGCAATATTCACTTGCATAAAGGAAGACAGTGTCTTCTTACCTGAAAAGGATAATCTTTTACTTCTTACTCTAGTTGATTCCACCATAATACTTGTTTTTAAGTTGATTCTTTTTTTCTGTAAAAACCTCAAGCCAAGATAAACGATTATTCCCAGCGGTCCTTTATAAGGTATGCAATAGGGGAGATTGTTCAAAGAAACAGGAATTTTTCACTGCATTTAAAAACAAAAACGCATGTTTATTCCTTTTAAAGAATTATATTTGTAGAAGAAAGCCACAAACCTGTGTCTATGATGAAAAGAATAGAATTCATATATTTATTGACCGGTTTCTGTACAATCTGCTCGTGTACCTCGAAAGCAAATAGCGAAATTAAGGAAGTGATAACAGAGGTACACAATACTGTGACAGAAGCCATCACCGAGATTGTAGAAAAAGATATCAAACCCGAAGACATCAGGCTTGACAAGGAACTGCTGTATGATAAACATACTTTGAAGGATACCTATCCTTATAAAGACACCACCCGCCATTTCCAATGGGAGAAAATAAAGGAGCGGCTAGCATTGTTGGAGAATATTCGAAAAAAGCCGGCACAATGGTGCATCTTACAGAATTATAAAAACCGGAACGGAGAAGCACCTTTAGTGAAAAATTTTAAAAGAGACGCATACAAACGGATAGCCGACACATTGGGAGTGGAACGCTATCAGGGAATTCCCCTTTTCCTAACAGATGACACCCTTACTGCCGAACGCTACGGACTGGATGGACTTCTTACCCGTCACCTAGGTGAGGAAGGAAAGTTCACCAAAGTAGAACCTGTCTTTATAGGTGGCGAATGGTATGCTCCGACAAAATATATAAAACTGATTCCCGACAGCGTAGTGTTCAACAAAGCTATTTTTATAGACCGCCATAATCAGAATATAACTACTTTGGAACGGAAAGAAAAGGGCTACTGGCTGATACGTAGCATGAATCCTGCTACAACAGGACAACATCGTCCTCCATACGCCCAAGAAACTCCATTGGGTATGTTCGTTCTGCAAGAGAAAAAGACCAAGATGATTTTTCTAAAAGACGGTTCTGCCGCCACCGGTGGTTTTGCACCTTACGCCAGCCGTTTCAATAATGGTGGTTATATTCACGGAGTACCCACCAATGCACCGGCAACAGGGATCATAGAATACAGTTATACGTTGGGTACCATCCCCCGCTCACATATGTGTGTAAGAAATGCCACCTCTCATGCCAAGTTTATTTTCGAATGGGCACCTGTTAATGAGACGATTATATTTGTTTTGGAATAGAAATGTGCGTAACTTTGCACCCGTTATCCAGTTTTTCCATACGTATGCAGAAAGCTTTTTTACTCCTGTTCCTATTCCTCTTTCCGTCGAGCAATGTATCGACCCGGACGGCTACACCCGAAAAGAAAGTTGCTACATCTGTCCCTGCACCTCAAAAAATGGACGGCGAACAATTATTCGAAGATATGCAATTGGGAGGGGTGGTCAATTTCCTGGCATTCCGACAGGCTGTGGCAGGATACAACTTGATTAAACAAAAAAGCAAATCCATACTGACATTGATTGATTTCACCAAACCCTCTACCGAAAAACGTTTGTTTGTCTTTGACATGGAACAGAAAAAGATGCTATACTCATCAGTGGTCTCTCATGGGAAAAACAGCGGCGAGAACTATGCTACCTCTTTCTCCAACGAAGTCGGCTCTTATAAAAGTTCCCTCGGCTTCTATCTTACCGGAAACACTTATCAAGGCAGAAACGGATACTCCCTTTTATTGGACGGGCTGGAAAAAGGAATCAATGACCGGGCCCGTGAACGTGCCATCGTAGTTCATGGCGCCGCATACGCCAACCCTTCCGTCTGCAAATCAGGCAGACTGGGACGAAGCTTCGGTTGTCCGGCTTTACCACAGGCACTGACCAAACCTATTATCAATACGATAAAAGGGGGAAGCGTACTCTTTATCTATGCCAATAATAAAGAGTATATGGCTAAAAGCTCTATTTTGCCTAACCAGACATCACAAGAATTATTTACTGAAGCATGTGAAAGTGAGCAAACCGTTTCAGTTCATTTATAGTTTCTCCTCAGGCGGTTCCTTCATTATTTCTTAGTTATTTTCTTTTCTTCTGATTTCAAACGGCGTTCCACTTTCTTTAAATCTTCGCCTGCAGACAATTGTTCCGGATAGATTCCTCGGCTTACCATCATATTCCGAACAGCCGTATTATTCTCAATATGTTCTTTTTCAATTGATGACTGTCCATAAAGATCTTTTTGTTGTACGTTAATAGAAGTCATCTCGGCAGCAAAATCTTTTGCCTTAATGCTGATGGTTGGTAAGAAATCGGCCAGCAGACGACTGTCGGGCGCACCAAGTTTACGTTTTAGCAACGCTGTGTCAAGACGAAACAAGGCTTTATCTCCTTTTGAACGGATAATGGCAAAACCTTTACTATCTACTCCGCGTTCATAAAGCACACCCGATAACAGCTTTTCCGTTTCAGCCAATTTAGTCCGTGCTTGAACCCGCTCATAATCCAACAGACGTTGTTCCACCAATTCTGCACGCCTTGTCTGAACAGCAAAGTTGTTTTGAGCAAAAGCTATAGCCGGTTTACGCGCATCACCGTTTTGAGCAGTCAAATAACAGGCATAACGGGTAAGATAGATATCATCTATCTCTCTTTCTGCACCAGACCCCACAGAAACCATTTTGCTGACGTCAGCAAAATGGTAGGCCACATATTCCCCCCTTATTACTTGTTATTACGTCAATGCCCTCCTTCTACTACAGAATTCACACTGCATATTTGCACAAATATAACCTTTTATTATCAGATCCGACCAACAAAACTCTTTTTCCTAACTATTTCGATTCTTATATTATCCGTTTCTTCTAGAACAGACTTATTCCAAGAGTTATTTTACATTTCATTAGTATCCATTTCAAAGCATATTTAAATCCATAAAAAACATTTTTCTTTATATACCCGACAAATAGCAAACCATCAAACGTCTTTTTACTCTTTTTGATATTCTTCAAACTCGCGAGAATCGCTTAAACGCTTCCTTCTCGTCCCGTTCATCGAAATAATCAAATGAGAGAGTAGTTTGCCCTTAAAATCATTTCATACTATTTTGCTATCGTGTTCAAACAAAGATTGGAAATAAAAATAAGAGAATTGAATCTTTTCTAATTCAAAAACGAATAATTTGACTACTTTTGTCCGAGTTATTACTAATAAAACTAGCGATATGGTTTTGAACTACATTTGGATAGCCTTTTTTCTGATAGCCTTCGTGACAGCGTTGATGCGACTCGTTTTCCTAGGCGACACACAAGTGTTTCCCGAAATTATCAACTCTACTTTCAATTCCTCCAAAACCGCTTTTGAGATTTCATTGGGACTGACCGGTGTCCTTTCTCTTTGGCTGGGTATCATGAGAATAGGTGAACAGGGCGGAGTCATCACTCTGTTTTCCCGATTGCTGGGACCTCTGTTCAGCAAACTTTTTCCCGATATTCCCAAAGGACATCCAGTAACAGGCAGTATCTTTATGAACCTGGCGGCCAATATGCTGGGGCTGGATAATGCCGCCACTCCCTTAGGACTGAAAGCAATGGAGGGCCTGCAAGAATTGAACTCCAAGAAAGATACTGCCAGCAATCCCATGATCATGTTTCTGGTACTGAATACATCAGGGCTTACACTGATTCCTATCAGCATCATGGTATATCGTGCACAGCTGGGAGCAACCCAACCTACAGATATATTTGTACCCATCCTGCTGGCAACCTTCTTCTCCACTTTGGCAGGCATTGTAGCAGTAAGTATTTATCAGAAAATCAATCTGTTTAACCGCACTATCCTCCTCTTTTTAGGAGGAATGAGTTTGCTGGTAGCAGGTATTATTTATTTCTTCAATACCTTGTCACGAGATCAGATAGATATTTACTCCACTACCTTTGCCAATGTCTTTCTATTTCTTATCATCATCGGCTTTATTGTGGCAGGGTTCAGAAAAAGAATCAATGTCTACGACTCCTTTGTCGAAGGGGCCAAAGAAGGATTCAGCACCGCCGTGCGCATCATTCCTTATCTGGTAGCCATACTGGTAGGTATCGGAGTCTTCCGTGCATCGGGTGCGATGGACTATTTGATTGACGGTATCGGCAACGCCGTAAAGCTATGCGGTATCGACAGTGATTTCGTAGGAGCGCTCCCTACGGCGCTGATGAAACCTTTGAGCGGAAGCGGGGCACGAGGGTTGATGGTAGATGCCATGACCACATACGGTCCCGATTCCTTTGTAGGCAGACTGTCCTGTATCTTCCAAGGCTCCACAGACACCACCTTTTATATTCTGGCGGTATATTTCGGCAGCGTAGGAATAGTGAGGACACGCCACGCCGTTCCTTGCGGACTGCTAGCCGATGCGGCAGGGGTCATTGCAGCTATTCTTATCTGTTATCTTTTCTTCGGCTGAAATACTTTCCTTATCTTTGTACATTATAAAAAAATAATCAGCCTATGATAAGTTATCAAACCGAAGGGGTAAAAATGCCCGATATCAAAAAGAAAGAAACCACCGGATGGATTAAAGAAGTAGCCGCCTGCTATGGAAAAAGAGTGGGAGAAATCGCTTACATCTTCTGTTCGGACGATAAAATTCTGGAAGTGAACCGACAGTATCTGCAACATGATTATTACACGGATATCATCACTTTCGACTATTGTGAAGGCGACCGTATTTCCGGCGACTTATTCATCAGCTTGGATACTGTCCGCAGCAATGCAGAACAATTTGAGCAACCCTACGACCGCGAGCTTCACCGGGTGATTATTCATGGTATCCTGCACTTGTGCGGCATCAACGACAAAGGCCCCGGTGAACGGGAGATTATGGAAGCCGCCGAAAACAAAGCGCTGGCATTGATTTCCCTATAACAGGACATACAAGGCAGAACAACCTATAAAAGCTACGGGCATAGTTCGCAAGAATGATTGTCCGTAACCTTTTAAAGACATGCCCATAATTAGGAAAACTTTCCGCCGGACGGATAAAAAACATCGAAAGCTGTACATGCACAGCTACATTTCTTCCCTTATCTTCTTGCTTTTTCGGATTAATTGCTTTATTTTGTGAATTGAAAAACAGATAAACACAAAATATATGGAAGCTAACGTATATTTTTTCGCTGCATTAGTAAGTACGGGAATCTTTCTTCTGCAATTCATCTTATCCATCTTTTTCGGCAGTATGGACACCGACATAGACGTTAATGCCGATGGCAACGCCGATATAGACATGAGCAGCGTACTCTCCTTCAAAGGACTGATTCATTTCTGCATGGGTTTCGGTTGGTTCATGTATTTATGCCAGCCTCCCTACATTGTCTTGCATTATCTGGGCGCCGTGATAAGCGGCAGCTTTTTTGTTTTCGTCCTAGCTTGGATTTATAAACTCTGCTATAAGCTGAAACAAGAAAACAAGCCCGAACAGGGAGAAGAATTAATAGGCAGGAAATGCGAAATATATACCCGCTGCCAAGAACAAGAACAGGCAGGAACAGACTATGTGGTCTATATCGCCATCAATGGCGCACAAAGAGAACTTACCGTGCGGAGCATACAGGGTAAAAGCTACCGGGAAGGCGATATCCTCACACTGAAGGATTACAAGGAAGGAATCTATTATATTGATTAAATAAACCCTAAAAACGCAATCATTTATGGATGAGCAGATTCTCATTTATGCAGCTATTCTGGTAGCTGTCATCGTCCTGACCATCGTCGGGATTTTAAGTCGTTACCGCAAGTGCAAGAGCGACGAGGTATTGGTAGTATATGGTAAGACCGGCGACAAGAAATCGGCTAAACTGTATCACGGAGGAGCCGCTTTTGTATGGCCCATTATCCAGGGATACTCTTTCCTGAACATGAAACCCATGCAGATTGACTGCAAACTGACCGGTGCCATTTCCAAACAAAACATCCGCGTAGATGTGCCCACTACCATCACTGTGGCCGTAAGCACAGAGCCCGAAGTTATGCAGAATGCAGCCGAACGCTTACTGGGACTGAATATCGAAGCACAACAGGAACTGATTAAAGACGTTGTTTACGGACAAATGCGTCTGGTCATTGCCGACATGACCATCGAACAACTGAACAGTGATCGTGATACATTCCTTGAGAACTGCCGCAAGAACATCGACTCCGAATTGAAGAAATTCGGTCTTTACCTGATGAACATCAACATCAGCGATATCCGCGATGAAGCCGATTATATCGTCAATCTGGGCAAAGAAGCCGAAGCGAAAGCCAAGAACGAAGCCTTGGCTAACATTGAAGAACAACAGAAACTGGGTGCCATCAAGATTGCGGAACAACAAAAAGAACGTGCCACCAAAGTAGCGGAAACCAACCGCGACAAGAACACTCAACTGGCCGATACGCAACGTGACGAGGAGATTAAAGTAGCCATAGCCGACAAGGAACGTGAATCGAAAGTAGCGGAAGAAAACGCCGAAAAAGAATCACGTATCGCCAAAGCCAGTGCCTCTATGGAGGTGAACAAGGAACAGGCGCGTACCGAACAGGAAAGCCGTACGGCAGAGCTCCAATCCGATATGGAAATAAAGCAGGCGGAAGCACAAAAGAAATCGGCCATCGGACAAAATAATGCCGCCAAGGAGGTAGCCGAAAGTAATGCGGAACTGGAAGTTACCAAGGCGGAAGCCTCTAGAAAGGCCGGTGAAGCACAAGCCCGGACACAAGCTGCCGTCCTCACCGCACAGGAAAACGCACAGCGTGAAATAGAAGAAGCGAAAGCCCGCAAGGTGGAACAGGCCTTGAAAGCGGATAAGATAGTTCCTGCCGAAATAGCCAAACAGCAGGCCATCTTGGATGCGGACGCATTGGCCGAGCAAATAAAACGTAAGGCAAATGCAGAAGCGGAAGCTATCCTGGCAAAAGCACAGGCGGAAGCCAAGGCCATCCAGATGAAGCTGGAGGCAGAAGCGGAAGGTAAGAAGAAGTCCTTGCTGGCCGAAGCAGAAGGCTTCGAGGCCATGGTGAAAGCTGCCGAGCGCAATCCCGAAATCGCCATCCAATACAAGATGGTTGACCAATGGAAGGAAATCGCTTCGGAACAGGTTAAGGCATTTGAACATATCCAACTGGGAAATGTTACTGTATTTGACGGTGGCAACGGCACAACGTCAAATTTTTTGCAGAATGTGGTCAGCAAAGTGGCTCCCGCACTGGGTATTCTAGACAAGCTTCCCATTCATGATACCTATCAGAACATTGTCAATCCTTCCTCGAAAGGAAATGCACAGAATAAACCGGAGAAAGAGGATTTTGAACCGGTAGACAAGGACGGAAAGAAACGCCCGTCCGACACCCCTCCTGCTCCGGACAAGAAATAACAGGAAATAGTTTACTTTAAGAATAGCGTTTGTATGATGTGGCGGCAGAAACAGATTTCTGCCGCCACACATTCTTTTTAACCGTATTATCACCGCTTTACAGAGTAAAATTCGTAATTTTGCAATCGGTAAAAAGAAATAAATCAATGGATTTTAAGTACGACGTTATTGTAATAGGCGCCGGACACGCAGGCTGTGAAGCAGCCGCGGCCGCAGCCAACATGGGTTCGAAGACCTGCCTGATTACCATGGATATGAACAAAATCGGGCAAATGAGTTGTAACCCTGCCGTAGGTGGCATCGCCAAGGGACAAATCGTAAGAGAGATAGACGCATTAGGTGGCTATATGGGACTGGTTACAGACCGTACAGCCATACAGTTCCGTATGCTCAACCGCTCCAAAGGTCCCGCTATGTGGAGCCCCCGCGCCCAATGTGACCGCGGCAAGTTTATCTGGGCATGGCGCGAGATTCTGGAGAATACTCCCAATCTGCACATTTGGCAAGATACCGTAGAAGAACTAATCGTGGAAAACGGCGAAGCGACTGGAGTCATGACTTGCTGGGGAGTGACTTTCCATGCTAAATGTATCGTGCTCACCGCAGGAACCTTCCTGAACGGACTGATGCACATCGGGCATAAACAACTGGCAGGAGGACGCATGGCCGAACCTGCCTCCTACCATCTGACCGAATCAATCACCCGCCACGGAATCACCGCCGGACGCATGAAGACCGGTACGCCTGTCCGCATAGACGGGCGCAGCGTACACTACGACCTGATGGAAACACAGGACGGAGAAAACGACTTCCATCGCTTTTCGTTCATGAGCGAACCGCGCAAACTGAAACAACTGCAATGCTGGACCTGCTTTACCAACGAAGAGGTGCACGAGGTACTGCGCAAAGGTCTGCCCGACTCTCCCCTTTTCAACGGACAAATCCAAAGCATCGGACCGCGTTATTGTCCCAGTATAGAAACCAAAATCGTAACCTTCCCCGACAAGCCGCAACATCAGCTTTTCCTGGAACCCGAAGGAGAAACCACACAGGAACTTTACCTGAACGGGTTCTCTTCTTCACTGCCCATGGACATACAGTTGGCGGCATTGAAGAAAGTACCCGCATTTAAGGACTTGGTAGTCTATCGTCCGGGATACGCCATCGAATACGATTACTTCGACCCCACCCAACTGAAACATACATTGGAATCGAAAATAATCAAGAACCTGTTCCTTGCCGGACAAGTAAACGGAACTACCGGTTACGAAGAAGCAGGCGGACAGGGAATCATTGCCGGCATCAACGCACACATCAATTGCCACGGTGGCGAACCGTTCACACTGGGACGGGACGAGGCCTACATCGGTGTCTTGATTGACGATCTGGTTACAAAAGGTGTGGACGAACCTTATCGTATGTTCACCTCCCGTGCCGAATACCGCATCCTGCTCCGACAAGACGATGCAGATATGCGCCTTACCGAACGCGCCTACAAGCTGGGACTGGTAAAACAAGACCGTTACGAACATCTTTGCAGCAAACGGGAAGCCGTGAACCAAATCATCGACTTTGCCAAAACCTTCTCCATCAAAGCCGCATTAATCAATGATGCTTTGGAAAGTTTGGGTACTGCCCGTCTGACACACGGCTGCAAACTAATCGACCTGCTGAACCGTCCGCAGATTACCATCGAAAATATAGCCGGCCACATTCCGGCTTTCAAAGCCATGCTGGACCAAATTACCGACCGTAAAGAAGAAGTGATTGAAGCTGCCGAAGTGCTGATCAAATACCAAGGATACATTGACCGCGAACGAATGATCGCCGACAAGATACATCGTCTGGAAGCCATCCGCATCAAAGGCAAGTTCGATTACAACTCATTGAATTCGCTCTCTACCGAAGCCCGGCAGAAACTGATGAAGATAGATCCCGAAACTTTGGCCCAAGCTAGCCGCATACCGGGTATCTCTCCTAGCGACATCAACGTCCTACTAGTTCTGCTGGGGCGGTGAAACAAGGTATGTTTCACGTGAAACAAGTAATTTAATAGACTAACAATAAAATACTGGTTATGAGCAAAGAAACGCTTAAAGCAAACTTAAGAGAAATTCCAGATTTCCCCATTCCGGGAATTCTGTTTTACGATGTGACAACCCTGTTCAAAAACCCCGAATGCTTGCAGGAAATACTAGATACTCTATACGAGCTGTCTCTTATACACATCTCCGAGCCCACGAGACCGTACTAGATCTCGT
>ENA-OZEJ01000431-OZEJ01000431.1-human-gut-metagenome-genome-assembly--contig:-NODE-431-length-10799-cov-2.873604_pt1 | contig 10799 bp, 8 predicted proteins | sample MGYA00245067_ERZ653607 | MGnify/ENA primary metagenome ERZ653607 (study PRJEB26926, sample SAMN06164999) | human gut metagenome | biome: ENVO:00009003; feature: ENVO:2100002; material: ENVO:00002003...
CGATAACACCGCCCGCAACGCGGCCCTGCTGGGCATGGCAGATGCGCTGTGCAGCGCAGACGATCAGGCGGCCATCCTTGCCGCCAACGCCGAGGACATGGCTGCTTCCAAAGGGCACATCAGCGATGTGATGCTGGACCGTCTGGCCCTGACCCGCAGCCGCCTGACCGACATGGCCAAGGGCATGCGGGAGGTCGCGGCGCTGCCGGACCCGGTGGGCGATGTACTGCGCAAAATTGTGCGCCCCAACGGCCTTGTCATTGAAAAGACCGCTGTGCCGATGGGTGTCATCGCCATCATCTATGAGAGCCGCCCCAATGTCACCAGCGATGCCGCCGCGCTTGCCCTCAAGGCAGGCAGCGCCTGCGTGCTGCGCTGCGGCCGCGATGCCTGGGCCAGCTGCCACGCCATTGTGGAGGCACTGCGCGCGGGTTTGCGCAAGGCCCGCCTGCCGGAGTGCGCCGTGAGCCTGATTGAAGATACATCCCACGCCAGCGCCAACGAGCTGATGACCGCCGATGGGCTGGTGGATCTGCTGATCCCCCGCGGCGGTGCCGGGCTGATCCGCGCCTGTGTCGAGAATGCCACCGTGCCCTGCATCCAGACCGGCACCGGCATCTGCCATGTCTATGTGGACAAGGCCGCCGACCTTGCGATGGCGGTCGATATTGTGGAAAACGCCAAGACGAGCCGCCCCAGCGTCTGCAACGCCGAGGAGGCGCTGCTGGTACACCGGGATGTGGCGGCCGAGTTTCTGCCGATGCTTGCGCAGCGCCTTGTCGCGGACCGCATTGCGGCGGGGCTGACCCCGGTGGAGCTGCATCTGGACGCGAAGGCAGCCGCCATCATCGATGGCGTACCCGCTGCGGCCGAGGATTTTGACACCGAGTATCTCGACTACAAGCTGAGCGTGGCGGTCGTGGAGGATGTCGATGCGGCAATCGCCCACATTGCCAGACACTCCACCCACCACAGCGAGGCCATCATCACGGCCGATGCCGCTGCAGCCCAGCGGTTCACGGCCTGTGTGGACAGCGCGGCGGTCTATGTCAACGCCAGCACCCGCTTTACCGACGGCGGAGAGTTCGGCCTCGGCTGCGAGATGGGCATCAGCACCCAGAAGCTCCACGCCCGCGGCCCCATGGGTCTGGCGGAGCTGTGTACCTACAAGTACATCATCCGCGGCAGCGGCCAGATCCGCGGCGGTGCAAGCGCCAAGATGAGCTGCTATACAAACAAATAAGGCTTCCCCCTTGGGGGAAGCTGTCAGCGGCCCCGTCCGCTGACTGATGAGGGTAGACCTTACCGCTGTAGCCCGTTCACCGGCCGCTATGGCGGGCTTTGCCCTCATCCGGCCTAGGTCGGAGCCTCGGCCACCTTCTCCCGAGGGAGAAGGCTTCCATAACGTAAAAACACCTGCGTCCGAAAACGCAGGTGCTTTTATTTTACCCAATATTCATATCCACGGGCTTGGAGATGCCGTTGACGCGGCCGGAGCTCCGGCCGACGGCACCGTCACCCTTGGCCGCTGGAACGCCGGCGTGCGCGGACAGGGTCGTGAAGCACTGTTCTCCCGCACACAAGGGGGTATGGTTTCATATACGTTCGGCGAGCGCGAATTCGTGCTGCGCCGCCCGTTGATCACCACGTTCCGTCCGCTGACGGACAACGATCGCGGTGCTGGACACGCTTTCGAACGTGCCGCGTGGGCGGTCGCAGGAAAGTATGCGCGTTGCGTCGACTGCGCGATCGCAAATCGTGGAGAAAATGCCGTGGAAGCCACGTATACGTACGAATTGGCGATTCCGCAGCGCACGAAAGTGACGGTCCGTTACGTTGCCGACACGGCCGGCCTCGTTTCGCTCGACGTCGAGTATCCAGGCGAGAAGAACGGCGATCTGCCAACGATTCCGGCGTTCGGTATCGAATGGGCGCTGCCGGTGGAATATGCGAACCTGCGATTCTACGGCGCCGGTCCGGAAGAGACGTACGCCGACCGCAGGCACGCGAAGCTGGGTGTATGGAGCACGACGGCTGGCGATGATTGCGCGCCGTACCTGCTGCCGCAGGAAACCGGCAATCATGAGGATGTGCGTTGGGCGGAGATCACGGACGATTCCGGCCACGGTGTGCGCGTGAAGCGCGGTGCCGGCGCAAAGCCGTTCGCGATGAGCCTACTGCCGTATTCGAGCACGATGCTGGAAGAGGCGCTGCATCAGGATGAGCTGCCGAAGCCGCGTCACATGTTCCTGCGTCTGCTGGCCGCGCAAATGGGCGTCGGCGGCGACGATTCGTGGATGTCGCCGGTGCATGAGCAGTACCAGCTGCCCGCCGACCAGCCGCTCAGCCTCAACGTTCAGCTCAAGCTGTTCTAAGCTAAGCCAGCTTCAGCCTCAAGCATAACCGCCGATTCGCGGCATAATTCCGGCCGACTTGCCAATAGGCAGGCCGGCCGATTCTGTTGATGGCTGAAAACAGGCAGGGTGCCTAAAATGAAAGCACGTCTTTGAAGCAAACGACGCCTCAAAGCATGTTTTTCTGAAGGAGGGCATCATGAGCTATCCAAATATGAATCCCGGCAATCCCAACGACCCCAGTCAACCACCGCAGCCGGGATACGGCGCCTATGCACCGAGCCAGCAAGCGCAGCAATCGCAACAGCAGGACGGTCCACAAAGCGGCGGACCAGATGCCGAGCAGACCCCTCGCTATTCCGGCAATCCATATGGCAACCCGTACGGCAATCCGTATGGATATCCGTACGGTAATCCGTATGGTTACGACCCGAATAGCCATAGCAACGACAGTGGCGAGTGGGAGCCGGTAAGCCCGTTCAAGTTGGTGGAATCGTGGCTGCCGCAACGCGCGAAGAATGCCATTCGCGGTGTGTACGGCGTGCTCGGCGTGATGGCGATTGTGCTCGGCATTGCGCTACTCATCTGGCCGGGGGTGACGCTGAAGATCGCCGCGGTTGCGTTGGGCGCGTATTTCGTGATTTCCGGGGTGATCCGTATCGTCACCGCAATTGTGGAGCTCGGTCTGCCGGGAGGCTGGCGCGTGCTTGACATTCTGGTCGGCCTGTTGCTGACAGTCGGTGGCGTGGTCATGCTGAAGAATGCGACCCTGTCCGGCGCCATGCTGGCAGTGCTCGTCACTATGGTGGTGGGCCTCGGCTGGATGATGGAAGGCGTGATGGCGCTGGTGGAATCGTGGCGTATGCCCAGTTCCGCATGGGCTGTGATTTACGCGCTGATTTCGATTATCGCTGGCTGCGTGATGCTGTTCTGCCCGGTGGCGTCCACCGGCTGGATGATCATCTTCGGCGGCTGCGCGCTGGTTGCACTTGGCATTGTGGCGATCGTCCGCGCGTTCACGTTTGGCAAGGTCGGCAAGTCCGGCAAGAAGCGCTAACTACGCGTAGTTCTCCCGTATAGGCGATAAACCCATACGGGAGAACGCGACGTGCCGTACGATTGACATGATTTTATAGTCGCGCTATGCTAAGTGAAACGTTTCGACGAAACGATTCGATAAATAGCGGATAGAACGGCACAAGAGGGAGGCGAGACGCATGGCAGGCATCAAAGACGTGGCCCGCGAAGCGGGAGTTTCCGCCAGCACCGTCTCCTATGTACTATCCGGCAAGCGTTCAATCTCTGCGAAAACCACCGACAAAGTCATGGCCGCCGTAGAGAAGCTCGGTTACACTCCGGACGCCAGCGCCCGTAAGATGCGCGGCATGCGCAACCAGATCATCGCGTTGAGCGCCCCGATTCGAGGCGACATCAACCAGGCCAGGTACAACGCCTACTTCCTGCGCACCGCATGGGCCGCAAGGAATGCAGGGTATGACGTGATGTTGCTGACCGGTCCGGATGCAGTGAAGGATATCCGCCGCGTGACGCAAAGCAATCTTGCGGATGGCATCGTGCTGCTCGACGTGGAGCAGGATGACGAGCGCGCCGCTCAATCCGGCACTTTTTCCAAGCCGTGCGTGGCTATCGGCTATCCGTCGTCGCACGCCGGCTGCGCCTGCGTGGACATCGATTTCGCGCTGATGGGCCGCAAGGCCGTCGACTTCCTGTACAAGAAGGGACACCGCACCGTCGTGTTCCTGCGCAACAACGAATCCGACTACAACCGCCATTCCGGTTACGTCGTCATCTTCCGCGAAAGCCTGCTGGCGCACGCGAAGGAGCTCGGCATGACGGTCATCGAATCCGAGCATTACGAAGCGGACAGCTTCGACGCGCAGCACTTCGTCAGCACCGTCTTCGTGCACCCCGACCGCCCGACCGCCATCATCAACCAGGCGAACGCAAGCGTTCTCAGCCAGGTGCTGATGGCGTTGCACGACGCGGGCATGTCGATTCCGCAGGACGTTTCGGTCCTGTCGTGCGGCACGTATTTCGAAGGCGAGCCGACGCGCTTCCCCATCACCGAAATGCCGGTCATGCCGGAGGAGCTGTGCGCCGAAGCCATGAACCTGTTGGTCTCCGCCATCGAGGAGCACACCGACATCAAAGGTTCCGTGGAACTCATCGAACCCGCGCTGAAGCGCCGCGGATCCGTTGCGGAAGCGGGGTCCGGCGGAACAATATAGATTTTCCTGCGATTACCGGAAGGCAGAGCGGCCGGACGGAATCGCAAGGCAACATAATTTCATACGGATAATCGAAACGTTTCAATGACGATATGACGGTCTCCGAAGAAACCGAACAAACGAACAAGCCGGGCGAAATCCGGCGAATCCAAACGGACCGCGGAATCGCACGCACGTCATCGAAACGTTTCAATACAACCAGATGTGAGCCGTGCCGCAGGGCGCGCCTCAAGAAGGAAACAAGGAGAATAGCAATGAACATCAAACGAGGACTGGCCACGCTGGCCATCGCAGCACTGTCGCTGACCTCCCTCGCCGCATGTGGTAGCGATACCGCACAGGACGAGGAAAAGCCGGACAACCTGTCGTTCTGGTATTACGAAGAGGACGACGCAGGCCAGACTCAGGCTTGGCGTCGCGCGGCCAAGGCCTTCGAAAAAGAGACCGGCGTCAAGATCAACTTCGAGCGCAAGTCCTTCACCCAGATCGCGCAGAACGGCAGCCAATTCCTGAACTCCGACGAAGCGCCAGACCTCATGGAATCCAACCGCGGCAACGGCTCCGCCGGCGTGCTCTCCACCATGGGCCTGCTCACCGACCTCGGCGACTATGTCAAGCAGTACGGCTGGGACAAGAAGGTGACCGGCGCAAACGCAGCAGTCGCCAAGTACGACGAGAACGGCATCATGGACGGCGATACCTGGTACGGTATGACCAGCTACGCTGAATTCCAGCGCGTCTACTACAACAAGGACCTGTTCGCCAAGTACAACATCAAGATTCCGACCACCTACGACGAGTTCGTGGACGCCTGCCAGAAGTTCGTGGACGCCGGCGTGACCCCGATTGCAGCCGACGCGCAGGAATACGGCGTGATGTGGCTGTGGTGGCAGCTCGTTTCCAAGAATGCCGACTCCAAGTTCATCGACAACTGGCAGCTGTACAGGGGTGACGTCGACTGGAATTCCAAAGTGCTGACCAACTCCGTCAAGACCATCAACGAGTGGCTTGACAAGGGCTTCATCTCCCGCAACGCCACTGGCATGAAGGCCGAGGACACCACGCAGGCCTTCATCAAGGGCGAATATCCGATCTACCAGACTGGTACTTGGAACCAGGGCCGTTTCGTCAAGCAGATCAAGTCGTTCGATTGGGACGCGGCCGTCATGCCGGAATCCAACTACGCAGTCGGCTGCGCAGGCAACCTGCTGGTGATTCCTGAGAAGTCGCACCACAAGGATCTGTCCGCCAAGTTCATCGACTACGTCCTCTCCGATGATGTGCAGAACTTCCTCGGCAACGCAGGCGGCATTCCGGTAGCGGCAGACACCAGCAAGATCACCGACGCGAAGAGCAAGGCCATGATCGAGGAATACGATTCCTACGCCAAGGACGGCAAGCTCAGCTACTACCCGGATTACGCGGCCTCCAACCTCACCGACGCGGTTCCAGCGGAGTTCCAGGAGCTGGTCAACGGCACCAAGAAGCCGGCAGACGTGCTCAAGAACATCCACGAGAAGTACGACACCGGCGTCGAGGACATGGGCGTCAAGAACAACTAAAAACAACCGATCCTTCCTTTCCATTCCAACTCCAATAATGGTGCGGCCCGTCTTCGGGCGGACCGCACCAACCCTTTCCTCCCCCATACATTCCGCACGTCGCATCGCGCCAAATCGTGCGTCATCACAGAACAATCCATCGGAAATCCCTCGGATCATCAATATTTCAAAGGACTTGCAATGTCTCAAAAGACCAAGCACGAAGCCTCCATGTCGAGACTTCCCGGCAACCGCTCCGCGAAATTCGTTCCATACCTCATCCCCGGCCTCATCGGTCTGTTCGCGGTAGTTGTTGTTCCGTTCATCTGGAACATCTACCTGAGCTTCACCCGCTGGCGTGGCGTCGGTCCCGTCAAGTGGGTCGGCCTGAAAAACTGGAAACGCCTGTTCTCCGATTCGACGTTCTGGATTTCCTTCGCTAACTCGTTCTGGATCATCGTGGCTATCGTGGTCATCCCTACCATCCTCGGCCTGTTCATCTCGTCTCTGCTCACCGACGTGATCCAAAAGAAGTTCGGCGGCAAAACCGCTTCCTTCCTGCGCGCGCTGTTCTATTTGCCGCAGCTGCTTCCGGTGGCCGTCGCCGCAATCATCATGGGCTGGATCTTCCGCCCGGAGGACGGTGCCGTCAACGCACTGCTCGCCAAGATCGGCTTGGGTGCATTGCAGCACAACTGGCTGGGCAGCCCTGACAGCGCACTGCCGATCCTCATGTTCATCCTGGTGTGGATCCAGCTCGGCTACCCGATCGTCATCTTCATGTCGGGCCTGCAGCGCGTCGATCCGGAACTCTACGAGGCCGCAGGTCTTGACGGCGCCAACTGGTGGCAGAAGTTCCGCGTGGTCACCCTGCCGTCCATCATCCCTGAACTGCTGGTGGTCATCCTCACCGCAACCATCGGCGCACTGAAGACCTTCGCTCCGGTCTACCTGCTCACCAAGGGCGGTCCGGGCACCTCCACCACGGTTCCGTCGTACTACTCCTACAACCAGTTCTTCCAGGTGCAGCAGGTGGGCTACGGTGCCGCAATCTCCACAGCGCTGACTGTGGTAATCATCGTCTTCTCCATCGTGTTCACCCTCGTGCAGAAGCACGTCGAGAAGGAACTCGTCTGAGAGAAAACCCGAAAAACAATCGCAAGAACATACTAAAAATCCGAAAAGCAAAGGTGCCATCATGACTTATTCCATGTCCACGGCCGCCGCGCGCAAGGCCTCGAAGAAAACGCAGCACGTGCGTTCCGCAGGTGACTGGATCACCCTGATCCTGCTCGTCGCCGGAGCTCTGCTCGTCCTGTTCCCGCTGCTCGTCCTGACCGTCAACGCGTTTAAGACCTCCGCCGATTACAACGCCACCGGCCCGCTCTCCCTGCCGAAGCACTTCACCATGGAGGGCATCATCTCCTTCTGGACTACCACCAACTTCCCGCTGAAGTTCTGGAACAGCTTCATCATCTCCCTAGTGGTGGCTGTCGCGGCGGTCGTGCTGTCGGTGCTCAACTCCTTCGCGCTCGGCATCGGCAAGGTCAAGGGCAACACCTGGATCGTGCTCGGCATCATGCTCGCCAACATGATGCCGCAGGAAGCGCTGCTCTACCCGCTGTACACCATGTTCAAGCAGGTCGGTCTGTACAACACCAAACTCGCGATCATCATCATCTTCACCATCATCCAAAGCGCCTACGGCACCTATCTGCTGTCCTCCGTATACGGCACGTTCCCGCAGGCCATCCTTGAGGCCGCGGCCATCGACGGCGCCTCTCGCTGGCAAATCCTGCGCAAGGTGGTGCTGCCAATCTCTTGGCCGACCATCAGCGTGCTGTTTGTGTTCTTCTTCGTGTGGACGTGGAACGAATACATGATTCCGATGGCGTTCCTCATGAGCGATGACGTACAGACCATTCCGCTGGCACTCGCCACCCTGCAGGGCCAGCGCACCATGGAAGCGACCACGCTGGCATCGGCTTCGCTGCTGAGCATCATCCCGACCATCATCTTCTTCATCATCTTCCAGCGCAAGCTGTCGCAGGGTATCACCGCCGGTGCAGTGAAGTAACGCGACCCAACAACGCTGGGATGTTGTGAAATAACGCAAAAACAGATACAACCGGCCGCGACGGCTTTCAGCACCGTGGCCGGCATTATCGACGCGCCCACCGCGAGGGGGATCTACGATAGTCGGCAGTGGTAGGCGGCGCACCCATTTCCGCGTTTCCCAAGCTGTTTAACAAAGGAGAGAACAATGAATACTATGGCGACTTCCGGTTTCGGCAACGGTGCCCTCGATTCGCTAGCAATCGCGACGGACCACGGCCGTACACGTTGCGTCAACGCCGAAAACCCGACCGGCGGCAAGGGCACTGCAGCCACCGCCGCCAGCGCGCTCGGCCCGTCACGTAAGGGCAGCCCTTGCATCCAGACGATCAAGGCGGGCGATTCGGTCACGCTGATGGACGTCGATGGCCCGGGCGTGATTCGCCACATTTGGATGACGGTCACCGACCGCACTTCCCCGACCGGTCCGAACGTACTGCGCAATCTCATCCTCGAATTCTATTGGGATGGCGAGGAGACGCCGTCCGTGCAGTGCCCGATCGGCGATTTCTTCTGCTGCGGTCACGCACAGGCCTGCCGTATCAATTCCATCCCGATCATGGTGGTGCCAAATCGAGGTTTCAACTGCTATTTCGCCATGCCGTTCGAGCACGCGCGCATTGTGCTGCGCAACGATCACAACGAGGACGTGCCGGCCTTCTTCTACCAAATCGACTACACGGAATACGACGCGCTGCCAGCCGATGCGATGCGCTTCCATGCGCAGTGGCGCCGCGAACGCGTCACCGAAATTGCCCGTGACTACACGATTCTCGACAATGTGCACGGCCATGGCGCGTACATCGGCACCTACCTTGCGCTGACCGCGCTGGAAAGCCGCTGGTGGGGCGAAGGCGAAGTCAAAATGTACATCGACGGCGATGAACAGTACCCGACGTGGTGCAGCACCGGAGCGGAAGACTACTTCGGCGGCGCGTGGAGTTTCGCCGACTTCGACGAGCATGGCCGCATGCGCGAGAACACGTTCACCGGACCGTACCTAGGATTCCCGTTCTATTCGCAGCGTCTTGCCGCGCACCGCGAAAGCGACTACTGGGATGTGGCCACACCCGTCATGCGCGGCCTGTACCGCTGGCACATTCCGGATCCGATTTATTTCGATTCTGACCTGCGCGTCACCTGGCAGCAGATCGGCACCGAGGAAGCCGGCAATTTCGAGCGGCAGGATGACGTCGCGTCGGTGGCATACTGGTACCAGCTTGAACCGCACACGCCGTTCGATCCAATCGGTGACCGTCACTTCCGTCAGCCCCGCTGATTTACGATTATTCCGCTGATTTACGCCGATATCGCCGTATCGTGCGTTGACATGGGAATGGATATGTTCCGTCTCGTGTCAGCGTACGATACGGCGATTGTGTTGTTATGCGGGCACAGTAATCACATTTTCTTCAAGATAACCCGATGATTTTACAATAGAAATGACGATTGCGGCATGCCAGACGCATACCGACGTGCGTATAGTAAAGGCACAACAGAAAAACAACAGAAGAACGAAGAACAAGAAAAACAACACAATAGCGACGCACCGCACGATGTAGAGAAGAAAAAAAGAAGCAAGAAACCAGGCGGTCGTCCGAAAGGAAACATCATGAAGAACAACGACACTTTCAACCAGATCCTCAACTCCAACCTCGCCTCCATGGATCCGGGCTTCGGCCAGTTCGCCCTCGCCAAGGCATCCTCCGACCTGTTCAAGAAGGTCATCAACAAGTAAGGCGCAAAGACTTCTTCTGTTTCCTTTCAAAAGAAAAGGTGCCGCACCAGATTCCGTGGGAATAATGGTGCGGCACCTTTTTTCTTTTCAACCCCGGCGTTTTGACTTGGCCTACAACGGCATTCCAATGGATGCGCTTCGGGATTGACGAAAGAACCGGTTTTTGTCTATAAAAGGACCTTATCGGGATCTTATATCTTCTCCCGCAATGGAGACGGGCAAGGAAGCATGGCCTTCGCCACTTCCACAATACGAGTTTTACAAACAATCAAAAGAGAGATAATGGTCAAGGCAGTTTAAAGGGGAACTCCTTTGGCTCCATTTCAGGAGCGATTTTCACTTAAGAAAGCTGTGCGCCTTCGGGTTCCGGACGAGATCGGGAAAGTGCGCGATGTCCGCATCGCACGTTTCCCATCGGTTCGAAGTCGAACGCGTGCGTCGTCACATTAGGTGGAGTCAATCCACGGAAATTGTCTGTAGGGCAGATCTCGATTCGTTCCTGATTGGAGCCAAAACGCATCGAATGGTGCATCGCAAGATGGAGGACGCCAGGCGTATCCCGGATGAAGCGACCGGAATGAACGCCAGCGATTGCTCCGTCGGATCCAACCTTAACGGATCCGGCATATCCCGTCAGACCTTCGTGTCCCTCACAGCAGAAGGTCCTGACGGGATATGTTTCGATGCGCATTGCGCCGATGATTCGTCGGCGGACACGACAGAATCAAACTAGCCGGTTTCGATGGGACAGATGCTGTCTCTTATACACATCTCCGAGCCCACGAGACCGTACTAGATCTCG
>ENA-OZEJ01000440-OZEJ01000440.1-human-gut-metagenome-genome-assembly--contig:-NODE-440-length-10546-cov-6.577829_pt1 | contig 10546 bp, 9 predicted proteins | sample MGYA00245067_ERZ653607 | MGnify/ENA primary metagenome ERZ653607 (study PRJEB26926, sample SAMN06164999) | human gut metagenome | biome: ENVO:00009003; feature: ENVO:2100002; material: ENVO:00002003...
GGTCTATTCAAAGTTCTCGTCCGGAGATCCGGACACCTCGAAGACCGCCGCGAGCTGGTTCGGGGCGTGTATCTTCCTCATTGTGGCAGCCACCATTTTAAGAAGTTTCTTCCTCTAAGCCTATGGAGACCTATCCCATCAACAAGGGAATCGGTCGCTCGGTAGAATTTCAGGGACTCAAAAGCCAGTATCTGTTCATTTTCACCGGAGGGCTGCTTGCCCTTTTCGTGCTGTTTGTCATCCTCTATATGGCGGGTGTCAATCAATGGATCTGTATCGGCTTCGGAGGGACTTCCGCATCCATTCTGGTTTGGCAGACCTTCTCCCTAAACAGAAAGTACGGGGAACACGGGCTGATGAAGCTGCTCGCCGCGCGCCGGCATCCCCGCTACCTGCTCAACCGCAAGTCCCTGCGCCGGTTGCTGAAAAGAAAGGGGGGCCGCGTATGAGAAACCTCTTGAAAGCCACCACGCTGGAAAGCAAGTTCCCGCTCCTGGCCGTGGAAGGCGGTTGTATCATCAGCAAGGACGCGGACATAACGGTCGTCTATCGGGTCGAACTCCCGGAGCTGTTCACCGTCACGTCCGCCGAGTACGAGGCGATCCACGCCGCCTGGTGCAAGGCCCTGAAGGTCTTGCCCGAATACAGCGTGGTACACAAGCAGGACTGGTTCATCCGCGAGCGTTACCGCCCGGCCACGGGCGAGGGGGACATGAGTTTCCTCTCCCGCAGTTACGAGCGGCATTTCAACGAGCGTCCGTTCCTGACCCACGCCTGCTTCCTCTACCTGACGAAAACGACGAGGGAGCGTATGCACATGCGTTCAGACTTCTCGACCCTCTGCCGGGGCAACATCATTCCCAAAGAGGTAAACCGGGAATCGGCGACAAAATTCCTGGAGGCGGCGGAACAGTTCGAGCGTATTCTGAACGATTCGGGTTTCTTGGCCCTTGTCCGCCTCACGGGGGACGAGATCACGGGTACGGCGGATTGTCCGGGCCTGCTGGAGCGGTACTTTTCCCTCTCGCTCTCGGAGACGACTTCTCTTCAGGACATCGAGCTGGGGGCCGAGGTTCTGCGCGTGGGCAACAAACGGGTGTGCCTGCACACGCTCTCGGACACGGAAGACCTGCCGGGGCGCGTGGGTACGGATACCCGTTACGAGCGTCTTTCCACCGACCGTTCGGACTGCCTGCTCTCGTTCGCGGCCCCCGTGGGGCTTCTGCTTTCCTGCGACCACCTTTACAACCAGTACGTGTTCCTGGAAGACAGCGACGAAAACCTGCGTATGTTCGAGAAACGTGCGCGTAACATGCAGTCCCTTTCCCGCTACTCCCGCGGGAACCAGATAAACAAGGAGTGGATCGACCAGTATCTCAACGAGGCGCACTCGTTCGGTCTTCAATCCGTCCGGGCCCATTTCAACGTGCTGGCCTGGTCGGACGACGTGCAGGAGCTCCGGCATATCCGCAATGATGTGGGCAGCCAGCTCGCTCTGATGGAGTGCCGCCCGCGCCACAACACCGTGGATGCCGCCACGCTCTACTGGGCGGGTATGCCGGGTAATGCGGGGGATTTCCCCGCCGAGGAATCGTTCTACACGTTCATCGAGCCCGCGGTCTGTTTCTTCACGGAGGAAACCAACTATAAATCCTCGTCCAGTCCTTTCGGCATCAAGCTGTGCGACCGCATAAGCGGCAGGCCCCTGCACCTGGACATCTCGGACGAACCGATGAAAAAAGGGATCATTACCAACAGGAATAAATTCGTGTTAGGCGGCTCGGGGTCAGGCAAGTCATTCTTTATGAATCATTTAGTCCGCCAATACTGGGAGCAGGGCACGCATGTCGTGCTGGTGGATACCGGTAACAGCTACCAGGGTCTTTGCGAGCTGATCCGGCGTAAGACCAAAGGTGAGGACGGCGTGTATTTTACCTATACCGAGGAACATCCCATCAGTTTCAACCCGTTCTACACCGACGACTACTATTTCGACGTGGAGAAGAAGGACAGCATCAAGACGCTGCTGCTGACACTCTGGAAAACCGAGGACGACAAGATCACGAAGACCGAGAGCGGCGAGCTGGGCAGTGCCGTGAACGCCTATATCGAGCGTATCCGCGCCGACCGGAATATCGTGCCGTGTTTTGACAGTTTCTACGAGTACCTGCGGGACGACTACCGCCGCGAGCTGGAGGAGCGGGAGATCCGGGTCAGCCGCGAGGATTTCAACATCGACAACATGCTCATCACCCTGCGGCAGTATTATAAGGGCGGACGCTACGACTTCCTTCTGAACTCCCGGGCCAACATCGACCTGCTCTCGAAGCGCTTCGTGGTCTTCGAGGTGGATTCCATCAAGGAAAACAAGGAGCTTTTTCCCGTGGTCACCATCATCATCATGGAGGCTTTCATAAACAAGATGAGACGGCTCAAGGGGGTACGCAAACAGCTCATCGTCGAGGAGGCCTGGAAGGCGCTCTCTACGGCCAATATGGCTGAATATCTGCGTTATATGTATAAAACCGTCCGCAAATACTACGGTGAGGCCATCGTTGTGACGCAGGAGGTCGAGGACATCATTTCCAGCCCGGTGGTCAAGGAGGCGATCATCAACAACTCGGACTGCAAGATCCTGCTCGACCAGCGCAAGTTCATGAACCGTTTCGACGCGATTCAGTCCTTGTTGGGGCTGACCGACAAGGAGAAGGCGCAGATTCTCTCGATCAACCAGTCCAACGACCCTTCCCGTAAATACAAGGAGGTCTGGATCGGTCTGGGCGGCGTTCAGTCGGCGGTCTATGCCACGGAGGTCAGCGTCCCGGAGTACCTGGCCTACACGACCGAGGAAACGGAGAAAGTGGAGGTACAGCGGCTTGCCGGGGAGCTGGGCGGTGATATGGAACTGGCGATCAGGCAGCTCGCCGAGGGCAAACGTTAAAGGGAGGGCAGGCCATGTATCGCAAGTGTATCGGATCAGACCCCACGGCGGCGCGTTTGGACTTCGCGCTGTACGAGGTGGCGGGCGAGTGGGAAAGCCGCTCGGGTTCTCCCCGGGTTCGCATCTACCGCAACCCGGGACGCCGGGGCGGCGGTTTTTACGTGGAGGTGTCCTACAAGGACGGGACACGCTTCTCCCGTCCCGTGAGGAAGTATTGGGGAGGTATCCGTTACTTCGACCTCTACGGGTATGTCGCCCTGGCCTACGATGCGGGGCGCGAGGTGCTCCAGCTCTCCGCCTACGGGGATTATTACCGGGCGTCGGAATGACCGCCCAAGTATTCACGAATTAAATAATGAAAAGGATGAAACGATTGATTTTAACGCTGTTCGTGGGGCTTCTTTGCTTCACGTACCAGGCAAAAGCGCAGTGGACGGTCATCGACCCGTCGAACCTCGTTCAGAACATCAAGAGCGCGGTTCAAAGCTCGACCACGGCGACCAACATGGTCAAGTCGCTGCAAGAGAGTATCAAGATTTATAACCAGAGCAAGGCTTACTACGACGCCCTCAAATCGGTGCATAACATCATCAAGGATGCCCGGAAGGTGAAGCTGACACTCGAAATGGTCAGCGAGATCACGGAAATCTACACCTCGGGATTCAACCGTATGGTTTCAGACCCGAACTTCACGGTGGACGAGCTGGCGGCGATCTCGGCGGGTTACGCCCGGCTGCTGGAGGAGGGCGGCGCGCTGGTGACGGAACTCAAGACGGTCATAACCGGCGGCAACGGCCTCTCGCTCTCGGACAAGGAGCGGATGGACGTGGTGGATCAGGTTTACACGAAGATGCTGGAGTACCGCAACCTCACGCGCTATTACACGCGCAAGACCATCTCCGTGTCCTTCATCCGCAGCCGCGAAAAGGGCGACGCGCACCGGGTGCTGGCACTTTACGGGAACCCGAACGACAGATATTGGTAACCTGAAAACGGAGGCAGTCATGGATTTCGACAATTTACACCAGGTTCTCCGGAACCTGTATCAGGAGATGATGCCGCTATGCGGCGACATGATCGGGGTGGCGAAAGGTATCGCCGGCCTGGGTGCGCTCTTTTACGTGGCTTACCGGGTATGGAAGGCACTGGCCAATGCGGAGCCTATCGACGTGTTCCCGCTCCTGCGGCCTTTCGCCATCGGCTTGTGCGTGATGTTCTTTCCCACCGTGGTTCTGGGGACGATCAACGCCGTGATGTCGCCCGTGGTGCAGGGCACGCACGCCATACTGGAGGGGCAGACATTGGATTTGCAGGCATACCAGCAACAGAAGGACGATTTGGAAGCCGAGGCCCGCAGGCGCGAGGGCAAGGCTTGGTTAGTGGACGACGAGGTGTATGAACAACGGCTTGCGGATATGGGTATCACGGACTTGGGCGAGATTATCAGCATGTGGGCCGAACGCACGTGGTACGACATCAAGGCCGGTTTCCGGCAGCTTGTCCGGGACTTCTTCGAGTTGTTGTTCAACGCCGCGGGGCTTACTATCGACACGCTGCGGACATTCTTTTTAGTCGTGCTGTCGATTCTGGGGCCCTTGTCGTTCGCCCTCTCCATTTACGACGGCTTTCACTCGACGCTCGCGAGCTGGATTTCCCGCTATATCAGCGTGTACCTTTGGCTTCCCATCGCCGACCTGTTCTCCGCGGTGCTGGCCAAGATCCAGACGTTGATGCTCCAGGCGGACGTCCTGGCCCTGCAAGACCCCAACTACATTCCCGACAGCGGCAGCGGTGTCTATATTATCTTTTTGATTATAGGTATCATAGGCTATTTCACGATCCCCACCGTTGCCGAGTGGGTGATCCAGTCGGGCGGAGCCGGCGGGGCTATGGGCGGTATCAACAAGGCCGGGGCATTCGCCACGGGTGTCGCGGGCGGTATCGCCGGCAACATGATCGGCCGCACGTTCGGGCGTCGCGGCGGTGGCGGTTCCTCCTCCGGTAACGGCGGCGGTGGCCCGGCTTCGGGCAGTGCCCCCAACGGGCGCAACCTGGCAACACAAGGTAACAATAATCATTCATAACAATTTGGACAATGGAATTCAAGTCATTAAAAAACATCGAAACAAGTTTCAGGCAGATTCGGCTTTTCGGTATCGTGTTCCTCTGCCTGTGCGCGCTGGTATCCGTGTTCAGCGTGGTCGCGAGCTTCCGTTTCGCCGAAAAGCAGCGCGAGAAGATCTACGTCCTGGACGGGGGCAAGTCGCTGATGCTGGCGCTCTCGCAGGATTTGAGCCAGAACCGCCCCGTGGAGGCGCGCGAACATATCCGGCGTTTTCACGAGTTGTTCTTCACCCTCTCGCCCGACCGTGCGGCCATCGAGAGCAACATCAACCGCGCGCTGTTCCTGGTCGATAAGAGCGCCTTCGCCTATTACCAGGACATGCAGGAGAAAGGTTACTACAACCGTGTGGTGTCGGGGAACATCAGCCAGCGTATCGAGGTGGACTCCGTGGTGTGCGACTTCAACGCCTATCCCTACCGGGCCATGACCTATGCCCGGCAAATGATTGTCCGCGAGAGCAACATCACCGAGCGTTCGCTGGTCACGCGCTGCGAGCTGATCAACTCGGGGCGTTCGGACAATAACCCGCAGGGTTTCATCATGGAGAAATTCGAGATTCTGGAGAACCGCGATTTACGTACATTAAAAAGATAAGGCTATGGCAAAGAAGAGAATAAAGGCTTTCGGGGAGTGGGTCGAAGACCACCTGCGCCGCGCTTGCGGGGCGCTCTCGCCCGATAAGCGGATTATCGTGATCCTCACGCTGCTCTTGTTCTTTTCCGTCTTGTCGCTCTACTTTACCGTGTCTTCCATCTACCGCTTCGGCAAGGGAGCCGGGGAACGGATGCAGATACGGCATATCGAGCGGCTGGAGCTGGAATTAAGACAACGGCAGGAGGCCGACAGTGTAAAACATCTAAAAGATTTCAATTATGACGACGAACGAAAAACAGAATAAACAGCCGGAGGCGGGGAAAAAGGAACTCACGCCCCGGCAGATACAGATGCGGAAGAAGATGGTGGTCTTCCCGCTCTTTTTCCTGGCCTTTGCCGGGTGCATGTGGCTGATCTTCTCCCCCGGCGAAAAAGAACGGGAGGAGCCTTCGGCGGGTTTCAACACGGAGCTGCCGACCCCGGAATCGGAGGGTATCCTCTCGGACAAGCGTGATGCCTACGTGCAGGAGGAGATGCGGCGCAGGGAGCGGGAAAAGATGCGCTCCTTGCAGGATTTCGCGTTCGGGATGGAGGACGAGGAGGAAGAGCCCGTCATGCCCGCTGCCGTGCCGGATAAGTCTTCCGGCTCTGCCGGCGGTTCGTCGGGAGCTTTCCGGACTTCCCGTGCCGCCTATGCCGACATCAACCGCCAGTTAGGCAGTTTCTACGAGGAGACCGCCGGTGAAACGGGGGAAGAGCGCGAGATGCAGGCCCGCATCGAGGAACTGGAACGCCGCCTGGAAGAACAGCAGGCGCAGAAAACGGCCCAGGAGGAGCAGGTGGCGCTGCTGGAGAAGTCCTACGAGATCGCCGCCCGCTACATGAACGGCGGTCAGGCCCCTGAAGCCCCGCGTCAGAAAGCCTCCGTTTCCGGCAAGGCTTCCGTGCAGCCCGTGCGCCAGGTGCGCCGTAACATCGTGTCGCTGCTTGCCGCCCCGCTGCCCGATTCGGTCTTCGCCCGTGAGTTCGTCAAGCCCCGGAACTGGGGTTTCAACACGGTGGGGAGCGACCTTCGCGAGCCCGAGCGCAACAGTATCCGTGCCGCCGTGCAGCAAACCGTGACGCTCACCGATGGCGGGGAGGTTACTTTCCGGCTGCTGGAACCGATGATGGCGGGAGATCTGCTCATCCCCTCGGGTACGCCCGTAACGGGGGCGGCGAGGATCAACGGCGAACGGCTGACGGTCAAGGTCAGCGCTGTCCAGCACGGCGGGGCGGTCGTTCCGGTCGATCTGTCGGTCTATGACACGAACGGCAACGAGGGTATTCCCGTGCCGGGGTCGGAAGAACTCAATGCCGTGAAGGAGATCGCCGCCAATATGGGTGCGGGCATGGGCAGCAGTATCACGATCACGGACGATGCCGGTTCGCAACTGCTCTCCGACCTGGGGCGCAGCGCCATCCAGGGCGTGTCGCAATACGTGAGCAAGAAGATGCGCTCGGTCAAGGTCACGCTCAAGGCCGGTTACAGCGTCCTGCTGCTCCCGCCCCTTCAATAAGGGTACAAACGACGTACTTCCGTACACCACTGAAAAAATCCATTTTTATCAACAATCAAAAATTTATCGAGTATGAAAAAGATTCTTCTGGCACTCGCTTTTATCGGGTGCATGTTCGCTGCCCACGCGCAGGAAAAGCCCTCCACGGGCGATTTGTACGACGGTCTTACCCGTCCGCTGACTTTCAACCGGGTTATCCCGCCCTACGCGCTGGAGGTGACGTTCAGCAAGACCGTGCATGTGATTTTCCCCTCGGCCATCCGTTACGTCGATCTGGGGTCTTCGGATCTTCTGGCGGCGAAAGCCGACGGCACGGAAAACGTGCTGCGTGTAAAGGCGGCCCTGCGTGATTTCTCGCGCGAGAGCAACCTTTCGGTCATTACCGAGGACGGGGCCTATTACAGCTTCAATGTCAAGTATGCCGACGAGCCGGTGAAACTGTCGGTCGAGATGGCGGACTTCCTGCATGACGGGGAGGCGGTAAACCGCCCCAATAATGCGCTGGACATCTATTTGCAGGAGTTGGGATGCGAATCTCCGCTGCTGGTCAAACTGATCATGCAGTCCATTTACAAGAATGACCGCCGCGAGATCAAGCATATCGGTTGCAAGCGTTTCGGGGTACAATACCTCCTCAAAGGTATCTACGTGCATAACGACCTGCTTTATTTCCACCTCCAACTGAAAAACTCCTCCAACGTGCCTTTCAACGTGGACTACCTGACGTTCAAGATTACGGACAAGAAGGTGGCCAAACGCACGGCCATCCAGGAGCAGGTCGTATGGCCCGTGCGTGCGTACAACAACGTGCAGGTCATCGGCGGCAAGCGTACCGAGCGCATGGTCTTCACGCTCCCGAAGTTCACGCTGGCCGACGACAAGCAGCTGGTCGTGGAACTGCACGAGCAGCAGGGCGGGCGACACCAGACTTTCACGGTGGAGAATGCCGACCTGGTGCGCGCACGTGTTATCAACGAGTTAAAGGTAAAGTGATATGAAACGGGCGATATTCATTCTCACGCTGGGGTTATGCCTCCTCCTTTCGGACGGGGCGCACGCCCAGCGTGCCCTGCCCGCCATGCGCGGGCTGGAAATACGGGGAGGCATGACCGACGGCTTCTATACCCGGGACAGCCGCAGCGAAACGGGCTACTGGTTCGGGCTGGCCATGAGCCACTACGCGAAGAATGCCGACAAGTGGGTGTTCGGCGCGGAGTTCCTGAACCGTTATTACCCCTACAAGTCGGAACGTATCCCGGTGGCGCAGTTCACGGCCGAGGGCGGTTACTATTACAAGTTCCTCGCCGACCCGTCCAGGACTTTTTTCTTCTACCTCGGCGGCTCGGCGCTGGCCGGTTACGAGAGTGTGAACCGGGGCGAGAGGCGGCTCTATGACGGCTCTACGCTCCGCCACCGCGACCGTTTCCTCTATGGCGGGGCCGTCACGCTGGAGGTCGATGCGTACCTGACCGACAGGATTATCCTCTCGCTGACGGGGCGTGAGCGTATCCTATGGGGCACTACAACGGGACATTTCCACGCGCAGTTCGGCCTGGGCGTGAAATTCATAATCCATTAAACTTGCAAGCGACATGAAAAAGATGAAAAAGATATTGGCCCTGGCGGTCTGGATCGCCGCCCTGGGTCTTTTATGCGCATCCTGCGACAACGGGCTGGATATACAGCAGGCGTACACGTTCTCTCTGGAAACGATGCCCGTTCAGAAGCGAATCTCCGTTGGTGAAACCGCTGAAATCCGCTGCACGCTCGTGCGGGAGGGGAGATATGACGGCGCGCGTTACACGATCCGCTATTTCCAGCCCGACGGGCGCGGTGAGTTGAGGATGGACGACGGTACGGTGTTCCTGCCCAACGACCGCTATCCGCTCGACCGTGAGGTGTTCCGCCTCTATTACACATCGCGCAGCGATGACCAGCAGACCATCGACGTCTATGTCGAGGACAACACGGGTCAGGTCGTGAAGACCTCCTTCACGTTCCAGAGCGAGAACGGGACGGAGGAAACGGAACGATAACGTAATATGTCTAACCAAGAGAAGCGCCCGTCACCCGGGCGCTTTCCATAAATACTGAAAACCATGACAGAGCAAGAGAGAATAGATATAGCCTATCTCGATACGGGGGTGTACGAGAACCCGTGGCGCGAGAACCTTTTCGAGACGCTGCCCGAGGATCGGAAAACGGCGGAGGTCTGCCGTTTCGCCATCAAGAAATCGGCTTTCAACATCGAGTTCGTTCCCGAAGCGATGAAAACGCCGGAACTTTGTCTTGCCGCGGCCGGCCACCGGGGCGAAACACTGAAATTCGTCCCTGACCGTCTGAAGACACCGAAAATGTGCCGTGCCGCCGTCGATAGCAACAGCTACGCGCTGTATTACGTTCCGGAGGGGCTGAAGACCCCCGAACTGTGCATGGCGGCCGTGAAGCGCAACGGCCTGGTGCTGGCGGCCGTTCCCGGGGAATTGAGGACGCCGCAAATATGCCGTGCGGCGTTGAAAGCGGTGGACAGTGCCGATTACAAGATACTCCCTTACATTCCGTATCCCGATATATGCCTGGAAGGGCTGAAAAAATTCGGGATGTCGTTCGTGGACAAGTTCGAGATTTTCGCCTCCATTGCCCCGGAGGTCATGACCGGGGAACTGGCCCTTCACGGCGTGGGGATGGACGCGTCCTGCCTTTCGCTCGTGCCGGTGGAACTGCGCACGGAGGCAGTCTGCCTGCGTGCCGTCAGCGGGGACGGCATCCTGCTCCATGAAGTGCCGGAGGAATTACGCACGGAACGGGTCTGCGAGGCCGCCGTGTCCTCGAACTACCTGGCGCTGGAGTACGTTCCGAAGCATCTGAAAACCGACCGTCTGTGCGGGATGGCGCTGGAGCGCGATCCCCTGGCCATCCGCTTTTTCAACCCCGAACAGCTCACGCCGGAGGTCTGCAACCGGGCGTTGGCCCGTGCCGACGACCTGCGTGTCCTCCGCTATATCCCTTTCGAGGAGATACACCTGAAAGTGTTGGGGTTCTATTGCACGAATTACGATAAGACCTTCGATTTTTTGCAGCACATGAACCCGGCACACGTCACGCCGAGGGTGGCCCGGGAGATCTTCGCCCTGGAGCCGGAGCTGTTCTACAACCTTCCCGACCACGCCAAGAACGAGGAGATGTGCCGCCGGGCCGTCGGGCACGACGGGAGCTACCTGCAATATGTCCCCGAGAAGTGGAAAACGCCGGAGTTGTGCATGGAGGCCATACGGCGCAGTCCCTATGCCTGTCTCTTATACACATCTGACGCTGCCGACGATAAGG
>ENA-OZEJ01000463-OZEJ01000463.1-human-gut-metagenome-genome-assembly--contig:-NODE-463-length-10177-cov-3.323355_pt1 | contig 10177 bp, 6 predicted proteins | sample MGYA00245067_ERZ653607 | MGnify/ENA primary metagenome ERZ653607 (study PRJEB26926, sample SAMN06164999) | human gut metagenome | biome: ENVO:00009003; feature: ENVO:2100002; material: ENVO:00002003...
ATCGTCGGCAGCGTCAGATGTGTATAAGAGACAGAGCCTGATGTGGCACAGCGTACTGCTTACGATGATGCGTACGCCCGCTGGAAATCCAATCTGGAGAGAGCGATGGCTGCCTTTTAAGGACCTTCGGATAAAGAAATGGCTATCCGCCTGCGTGTTGGAAAAAGATAGTAGATAAATTAGAACAAGTTATTAAAATAAGTAAAGAATTATGGCTACAAAAGAGTATTTTCCCGGTATAGGAAAGATTAAATTTGAAGGTAAGGAAAGTAAGAACCCGATGGCGTTCCGTTATTATGATGCTGAAAAGGTAATTAACGGAAAGAAGATGAAAGACTGGTTGAAGTTTGCTATGGCATGGTGGCATACTTTGTGTGCCGAGGGCGGTGACCAGTTTGGCGGCGGAACAAAGAAATTCCCTTGGAACGGTGATGCCGATAAGGTGCAGGCTGCCAAGAATAAGATGGATGCCGGCTTTGAATTCATGCAGAAAATGGGAATCGAATATTATTGTTTCCATGATGTGGATTTGTGTGAAGAAGCCGATACAATCGAGGAATATGAAGCGAATCTGAAAGAGATAGTTGCTTATGCCAAACAGAAACAGGCTGAAACCGGAATCAAATTGTTATGGGGTACGGCAAATGTTTTTGGTCATGCACGCTATATGAACGGGGCTGCTACAAACCCCGAATTTGATGTGGTTGCCCGCGCTGCTGTCCAGATAAAGAACGCTATTGACGCTACCATCGAACTGGGTGGCTCCAATTACGTGTTCTGGGGTGGACGTGAAGGGTATATGTCTTTATTGAATACAGATCAGAAGCGTGAGAAAGAACATCTGGCTCAGATGTTGACCATCGCCCGCGATTATGCCCGGAGCAAAGGGTTTACAGGTACCTTCCTGATTGAACCCAAACCGATGGAGCCGACTAAGCATCAATATGATGTGGATACCGAAACTGTGGTAGGGTTCTTGAAAACTCACGGACTGGACAAGGATTTCAAGGTGAACATTGAAGTGAATCATGCTACGTTGGCTGGTCATACATTTGAACATGAACTGGCTGTTGCGGTAGATAACGGAATGTTGGGATCTATTGACGCTAACCGTGGCGATTATCAGAACGGATGGGATACAGACCAGTTCCCTATCGACAATTACGAACTGACCCAGGCCATGATGCAGATTATCCGCAACGGCGGTTTGGGTAATGGCGGTACCAACTTTGATGCCAAGACACGTCGTAACTCTACTGATCTGGAAGATATCTTTATCGCCCATATTGCAGGTATGGATGCTATGGCGCGTGCATTGGAAAGTGCTGCTGCTTTGCTTAATGAATCTCCTTACTGCAAGATGTTGTCAGACCGCTATGCTTCATTCGACAGTGGCAAAGGTAAAGAATTTGAAGAAGGCAAGCTGACACTGGAAGATGTAGTGGCTTATGCTAAGCAGAATGGTGAGCCCAAGCAAGTAAGCGGTAAGCAGGAATTGTACGAAGCCATCGTAAATATGTATTGCTGATCCGGCCGGAATGGTATTGCACAAGTTTTACCCTTGCAGACCTTTTTTAAGAAGGAGGGCTGTGCAATGAAGTCTGAATGAATTCTGCTAACGGATGATTAAAGAATAAACGGCTGTACACCGTCAGGTGGCAGCCGTTTTTATATTTGTTAGAGGGATATTTATGAAATAATACTCGCCTATATCGAAAATAATATCTACCTTTGCGGCTGCTAAATTACTAAGTTTATTGAATTTATATGATAAAAAAACTATTATCCGTACTGGTCTTAGTTTTTGCCCTCTCAGGTTCTGTGCTTGCACAGCAATCTATGAGTGACCAACAGGTGTTGGAATATGTGAAGACGGGCATGCAACAAGGAAAAGACCAACGTCAGATTGCTACAGAGTTAGCCCGTAGAGGAGTGACACAAGAACAGGCTAAGCGTGTAAAGAAACTTTATGAACAGCAAAATGGGTCTGCTGATAAAGACGCAAATGCAACGATGCAAAATCGGAACCGTTTGCGTGAAAAGACAAAGACGCAGGAAGATATCTATGTAACAGAGAATTTTACTTTCGACCAACGTCCGGCTGCGGACAGAGTGGTAGGGAAGAACTCGTTGGACAGTGTTTCTGCCAATCGTTATTACGAGGGGATGGGCATGGGCGATATGGAAGAAATGCAGAAGGATAAGGTGTACGGACGGGACATTTTTGAAACCAGAAACCTTACATTCGAGCCGAGTGTGAATCTGGCTACTCCTCCTAATTACCGTCTGGGGCCGGGTGATGAGGTAATCATTGATATCTGGGGTACAAACCAGGCCACCATCCGCGATAATGTATCTCCGGACGGATCTATCACGATCCCCGATTTGGGATTGATTTATCTGAACGGCATGACTATTGCCGAAGCCAACCAATATTTGCGTAAAGAACTGAATAAGATTTATGCAGGGCTTGATAATGAACAGAACCCGTCCTCACAAATCAAGGTTACTTTGGGAAACAGCCGGACGATCCAGGTGAACGTGATGGGGGAAGTGTTCCAACCGGGAACTTATGCATTGTCTTCTTTCTCTACCGTGTTTCATGCACTGTACCGTGCCGGTGGCGTGAGCGATATCGGTAGCTTGCGCAATATACAAGTAGTGCGCGGAGGACAGAAAATCGCTACCGTAGATGTGTACGATTTTATTATGAAAGGTAAAATCAATGATGATATCCGTCTGCAGGAAGGCGATGTGATCATTGTTCCTCCATACGAGGCGTTGGTTAGCATAGAGGGTAATGTGAAACGCCCCATGAAATACGAGATGAAAAACAACGAAAGTGTTGCCACGTTGTTGAAGTATGCCGGTGGATTTTCGGGGGATGCCTATACCCGTTCTCTCCGCATGATTCGTCAAAACGGAAAGGAGTATCAGATTTATACGATTGATGATATTGATTATTCCGTATTCCAGGTAAAAGATGGTGATGCGCTGACTGCTGAAGCTATTCTGGACCGTTTTGAGAACAAGCTTGAAATCAAAGGGGCTGTCTATCGTCCGGGCATTTATCAGTTCGGAGGAACCTTGAATACAGTCCGCCAACTGGTGGAAAAGGCTGAAGGCCTTATGGGTGATGCCTTTACAGGACGTGCGGTGTTGCATCGCGAGCGCGAGAATCTGAAGAAAGAGGTTATTCAAGTAGATATAAAAGGCATCATGGACGGTACTGCACCCGATGTACCTTTGCAGCGTAATGATGTGCTTTATATTCCCAGTATTCATGACTTGGAGGATGTGGGAAGCATCATGGTGTATGGTGAGGTTGCCCGTCCGGGTGAGTTCGCTTTTGCCGACAATACGACTTTGGAGGATATTATAATCCAGGCTGGCGGATTGATGGAATCGGCTTCTACCGTCCGTGTGGATGTTTCCCGTCGTATCAAGGATAGCAAAGGTACGGAAGCGGTTTCCACCATAGGACAAATGTACTCGTTTTCTCTGAAAGACGGTTTTGTGATAGACGGAGAACCGGGTTTTGTGTTGCAGCCATACGATCAGGTATATGTGCGTAAGAGCCCTGCTTATCAGGAACAGGTGAATGTGCAGGTGACCGGTGAGGTTTTGTATGAAGGTGATTATGCGCTGACAGAGAAGAGCGAACGTCTTTCCGATTTGATCAAGAAGGCAGGTGGAGTGACTCCGTTTGCTTATATCAAAGGGGCCCGTTTAAGCCGTCGTATCAATGCCGATGAACGCAAACGTATGGAAACGGTTCTGGACATGGCCAAGACTGGAAAGGACTCCATTGATGTCAACCGGCTGGATTTGGGAGATATCTATTATGTGGGTATCGATTTGGAAAAAGCGATGCTTAAACCCGGCTCCAGTGCGGATATCGTATTGCGTGAGGGGGATGTGATTGAAATTCCCGAATACAACAACACGGTACGTATCAGCGGGGCTGTGATGTATCCCAATACCGTTTCATTTGAAGATGGCAAGACGTTGAAATATTATATAGAGCAGGCCGGAGGTTACGGTTTCCGTGCGAAGAAGAGCAAGGCGTATATTGTATATATGAACGGTCAGGTGAAGAGAGCGAAGAAGGGTAGCCGTGAGCTGATCCAGCCGGGCTGTGAGGTGATTGTTCCGGTGAAGGAAAAGAGCAACTGGACTTTGCAGAACACTTTGTCCATAGCAACCACCAGTGCGTCGTTGGCTACTATGATTGCATCTATTGCTAATATCTTAAAATAGAAACAGTATGGCGGAAGATAAGAATTATACGAATAATACGGAAAGACCACGGGAAGACGAGGAGTTGGAAATTGATTTGATGGAGTATGTCCGTAAGTTGTGGGCTGCCCGAAAGATGCTGCTGAAGGTTGCCGGAATAGGTGCTATTGTAGGGGTGATTATCGCTCTGAGTATTCCCAAGCAATATACGGTGGAAGTGACATTGTCTCCCGAATCCGGTAAAAGCGGAGGGGGGAGCCTGTCGGGAATGGCTGCCATGCTGGGGATCGGAGGCATGAGTCTGGGCAGTGAGGCGGATGCGTTGAACGTATCTCTTTTCCCGGATATAGTAGCGTCTACTCCTTTCATTCTGGAACTGTTTAATGCACATGTCACCACGTTGGACGGTGAGGTGGATACTACTTTTGTAGCTTATCTCGATGAGCAGAAAGCTCCGTGGTGGGGTGCTGTTATGGGATTGCCCGGGGCGGCTATAGGCGGGGTGAAATCTCTCTTCTCCGATAAGGAAGAGGAAGAAGGGAACAGGCTGGATCCTTTCCACCTGACAGAAGATCAGGCGAAGAAAGTGGAAGCCATGCGTAAGGCGATTACTGCTGATGTGGATAAGAAAACCGGCATCACCACAGTGACGGTGACTTTGCAGGACCCGATGGTTACGGCCGCCATTACAGACACGGTAGTGGTGAAGCTTCAGGAGTATATCACAGCGTACAGGGTCTCCAAAGCCCAGCAGGATTGTGCTTATCTGGAACAATTGTATAAGGAACGCCAGCAGGAGTATTATGTAGCCCAGCAGAATTATGCCAATTATATGGATGCCAACAAGGGGGTTGTCCTTCAAAGTGCTTTGACGGAGAGAGAACGGTTGCAGAATGATATGAATCTGGCATATCAGGTGTATAGCCAGGTGGCTACCCAATTGCAGGTGGCACGGGCCAAAGTACAGGAGGCCAAACCTGTATTTGCCGTTGTGGAACCTGCCAGTGTGCCGTTGCTGCCTTCGGGAACCAGCAAGAAGGTGATTCTTGTCGGATTTATTTTCCTAGCAGTGGCGGGTGCTTCCGCATGGATCTTGTTCGGACGTGAATTCTTTGAAAATCTGAAGGCAGGACTTAATGCTCCTCAGGAGGGGATGGAGAAGAAGTGATATAAAGATATTGACCTATAAAAACAGGGTGCATCTCTTTCGTAGGAGGTGCACCCTGTTTTTATAGGTCAATCTTCGGAAATGTTGTCCTGAACGTTACGATAGTCCGGTGTGCAGTTTTCGGTTTCTTTAATTTCACTGGCAAAAACCGGACAAACGCAGAATCAAAACAGCCTTTAATATAAACTTTGATTAAAGTCGAAATCCGTTTGATAGTCTTTCAATCTCGGATGTTTCTTGTCCTTGTCGGACAAAATAACCTTGTCGGCCGGAAGTCGCCAGTCTATGCCTAGATCGGGGTCGTCCCATGCGATTCCTCCTTCGCTTTGCGGAGCATAATAATGGTCACATTTGTATTGGAACAACACTTCGTCACTTAGTACCGCAAAGCCGTGTGCGAATCCGCGGGGGATAAAAAACTGCCGGTGATTCTCTCCGGTCAATTCTACGGCCACATGCTTTCCGAAAGTGGGAGAACCTTTCCGGATATCTACAGCCACATCCAGTACCGCTCCCTTGATCACACGCACCAGTTTGCTTTGTGTGAAAGGAGGTTTCTGGAAATGCAGGCCGCGTAATACACCATAAGTGGAGAAACTCTCATTATCCTGTACAAATGTAGTCCTGCATACTTTTTCTTCAAATTCACGTCCCGAGAAGCTTTCAAAGAAATACCCTCTTGCATCATTAAAAATACGGGGTTCCAAAATGAAAACCCCGTCTATTGCTGTTTTTATAACTTCCATTATTCTAATCCCAGTTCTTTTATAACTTTCAGTAAATATTGTCCGTATTGGTTTTTAAGCATCGGCTGAGCCAGTTCCTGCATCTTTTCCGGGGTAATCCAGCCTTTTCTCAAAGCTATGCCCTCAAGGCACGCCACTTTCAGCCCCTGGCGCTTTTCAATGACTTCGATGTAGGTACTTGCCTCGGCCAGCGAGTCGTGAGTACCGGTATCCAGCCATGCGAAACCTCTGCCCAATGTCTGTACTTTCAATTCCTTGTCCTGAAGAAATTGCTGGTTTACGGTGGTGATTTCCAGTTCTCCCCGTGCCGAAGGCTTGATATTCTTGGCTACTTCCACCACCTTGTTGGGATAGAAATAGAGTCCCACCACGGCATAGTTGGACTTAGGTTGGGCAGGTTTTTCTTCAATAGAGAGACAATTGCCATCCTTGTCAAATTCCGCTACGCCATATCTTTCGGGGTCACTGACCCAATAGCCGAATACCGTTGCTTTCTTGTCCTCTTCGGCAGCACGTACGGATTCTCTCAACATGGCGGACAGGCCGTTGCCGTGGAATATGTTATCACCCAGTACAAGGCAGACGGAATCATTTCCGATGAATTTCTCGCCGATGATGAAAGCCTGAGCCAGTCCGTCGGGCGAAGGCTGTTCCGCATATTCAAAGCGTACTCCGAAATCGCTTCCGTCTCCTAACAGTCTTTTGAAGCTCGGTAAGTCGTATGGGGTGGAGATAATGAGTATTTCCCGTATGCCGGCCAGCATAAGTACCGATATAGGATAATAAATCATGGGTTTGTCGAAGACAGGCAGCAGCTGTTTGGATACTCCTTTGGTAATAGGATAGAGGCGCGTGCCCGAACCTCCGGCTAGTACAATACCTTTCATATCTTTTTATTTTTTATATGTCCCTATGATTTGGATTAATAGGCGTTTTTCTCGCCCCGGAACATGTTGGTTACTGTTTTTATCATGATGCGGATGTCGAGCAGGAAAGTCCAGTTCTCAATATACCACAAGTCTCTTCTTACCCTGCCTTCCATTTGGGAAAGTTCTTTGGTTTCTCCCCGGTAGCCGGTGACTTGCGCCCATCCGGTAATTCCGGGTTTGACAAGGTGGCGCATCATGTATTTGTTAATCAGTTGGGAATATTCCTCTGTATGTTTCAGCATATGGGGTCTGGGACCTACAATGGACATCTCTCCTTTGAATACATTAATGAATTGCGGCAGTTCGTCCAGATTGCTTTTACGCAGGAAGTTGCCGAACTTGGTCTTGCGGGGATCATTCTTGGTAGCCTGCAATGAATCGGACAATGCGTTCACTTTCATGGAACGGAACTTATAGCATTTAAAGATTTTCCCGTTTTCCCCGTTTCTCTCCTGTTTGAAGAATATGGGACCAGGTGAGGTAATTTTAATAATAAGACCTACAATCAGGTACATAAATGGAAAAATTGTAAGTAAAAACAGAGAGGAAAATGTCAAATCAAATAACCGTTTTGCCAGTCTGTTTACCGGGTTCTGCAACGGCTCGGTACGGATGGACAATACAGGAACTTCACCCAATAATTCCAGTTGCAGCTGACGCTTTATGTAATTACGTACATGAGGTACGCTATAGAAGCGGATCAGATTGTTCTCGCAATAGTTCATGATGGCCAGAATATCATCCTTTCTGCTGGATGGCAGACCCACAGTACAGTTCGTGTACGGTGTTATGGGACAACCATTCAAATAATTGGTTTACAGGACCTTTAAAGGGAATCCCTTCGGGGTAATTAGAGTCCTTCTCATCATAGAAAATGCCTAAAACCCTGTATCCGTAAGTCAAATCGTTCAACGTATGGTATAGCTCCACCATATTGTCCCCGTCACCTATCAGTACAGTGGCGTGCAGGTTCCTGCCACTGCGGCGGAACATTTTCACAAAGAACCGTAATGTCAGCCGCCATCCTATAGCTAAAGGTATGAAAGACAGATAGAAAGCAAGCAGATAGATGCGTGAGAAGTTATCTACCTTAATAATGGCCAGCACCGTGAGGAAGATGACTACATGCAAGCTGATTGTTCCTAACAGGCGGCCTACAATCTGTTCCGGACGCACTATGCGGTTGTGCAGTATGACCCCAAAGATGGATATGCATGGAATATAGCACAGGTTGGAAGTCAGCAGGTAGGTTTTCAATGAAATATGGGCTATGGCCTGTGAATCTATTCCTTTCAGAATAAAAAACACAAGTATCATAGAAAGGTTCAACAAGGCAAAATCACCTAATATCGCTACTAGTTTAATTATATCAGAGTTTTCAGTTGTCGGTTGTTTCATGACAAAAAAAATGTTAGTCGTATGCAAATATAGGACATATAAATTAAAACGCAATACTTTTTTTAAAAAATAATACTTATCTTTGCGGTCATACAACGTAAAAAATGAATCATATGAACATCAAGAATAATCACCTCGTTATAATGGCCGGAGGTGTTGGAAGCCGTTTCTGGCCGATGAGTACTCCTGATTATCCTAAGCAATTTATTGATGTACTGGGTTGCGGCCGTACATTGATCCAACTTACGGCTGACCGTTTACAGGGGATCTGTCCTCCGGAAAATATTTGGGTGGTGACATCAGAGAAGTATGCGGACACTGTAAAGGAGCAGTTGCCCGATATTGCTGATGATCATATCTTGCGTGAGCCTTGCCGTCGCAATACGGCTCCTTGTATAGCATACGTCAGTTGGAAAATAAAGGCACGTAATCCTAAGGCCAATATGGTGGTGACCCCCAGCGACCACATTGTGATGAATATCGCGGAGTTTCAGCGGGTGATTAATTCGGCGATGAATTTTACGGCCGATTCGGACGCTATCCTTACCCTGGGCATGAAACCTACCCGTCCTGAGACGGGCTACGGTTACATTGAAGCTGATCTCAGTGTACCTTCTACCGCCAATAAGGAGGTATTCCGGGTGTATTCTTTTAAAGAGAAACCTGATCTGGAAACAGCCCGGCGCTATATTCAAAAAAATAATTTCTTCTGGAATGCCGGTATTTTTGTGTGGAATGTAAATACGGTGGTGAATGCCCTGCGCGTATATCAGCCTGCCATTTCGAAGGTGTTCGAGCGTTTGCTTCCTTATTATTATACGGACAAGGAGCAGGAAATGATTGACCGGAATTTTCCTTTGTGCGAGAACATTTCGGTGGATTATGCCATTATGGAGAAGGCGGATGAGATTTTTGTCCTTCCTGCCAGCTTTGGATGGAGTGATTTGGGTACTTGGGGATCGTTGCACGAGAATTTGCCGAAAGATGCCCATAATAATACGCAGATAGGTGAGAATATAAAGTTGTATGAAACCCGTAACTGTGTGATTCACACTACACAGGAAAAGAGGGTGGTGGTACAGGGACTGGACGGATATATTGTTGCTGAGAAGAATAACACATTGCTGATCTGCCGGTTGAGCGAGGAACAGCGCATCAAAGAATTTTCGGCGGAGTAAATATTCTTTCTTGTATATATTTTATTTCTGCATATATGGAGTGTATGCTGTCTGTCATCTGCCGTTCTGTTTGGTCATTCCGCCCTTTGCCATGCCGAAAGGCAGATAGCAGTAGATAGCTATGTGATATGAAATAACCAAGAGGGCTTGCATAAGGCCATTTACAATAAACGAAATGAAAAAAGTAGCTTTAATTTCAGGTATTACAGGTCAGGACGGTTCATTCCTGGCAGAGTTTTTGATTGAAAAGGGATATGAGGTTCACGGTATTCTGCGCCGTTCTTCTTCATTCAATACCGGACGTATCGAACATCTCTATTTTGACGAATGGGTGCGCGACATGAAACAGAAACGTACGATCAATCTGCATTATGGGGATATGACAGATTCCAGTTCGTTAATCCGTATCATTCAACAAGTGCAACCTGATGAAATTTACAACCTGGCTGCCCAAAGCCACGTAAAGGTATCATTTGATGTTCCGGAATCTGTCTCTTATACACATCTCCGAGCCCACGA
>ENA-OZEJ01000469-OZEJ01000469.1-human-gut-metagenome-genome-assembly--contig:-NODE-469-length-10079-cov-6.814844_pt1 | contig 10079 bp, 4 predicted proteins | sample MGYA00245067_ERZ653607 | MGnify/ENA primary metagenome ERZ653607 (study PRJEB26926, sample SAMN06164999) | human gut metagenome | biome: ENVO:00009003; feature: ENVO:2100002; material: ENVO:00002003...
GCTTCATCACAGCGGCATAGACCTGCTCCTGAAACTGTTTTTCCTCCAGAAGCATCTCCGGTGTTTGCGGCTTCAATAGCACCGCATTTTCAATGCCATTCTCGCAATCCAGAGAATACTGTGCTTTATAACGATACATCTTTCGCTCATACGCAGCCTCCGCACGTTCAGCTGCTCGAATAGTCTCCATTACTTCCTCTGTCACATCTACAAAAAAGTCTGTTGTATAAACATCAGGATAAAGTTCCCGAAGGTTAATTTTCTTCATTATGTACCTCCATTTCGATTCACGGGTGATTGACGGGTGAATCGAATGGAGGCGGAGACCGACACCGGCAGACAACCGGGTCATCTCCGAAAAAATGGCAACAAAAAACGCCAACTTCCCATAACGGGAAATCGGCGCAACAAAAATACCTACTATTCTGCTGATTTAGATGGAACGATAATACTGATAGATAGTCATACTCCCCCGGAGGAGGGGCAAGACTTTTTTTAGCTGGTGTAACTCATGGCTATTGTGAATGACAAAAATTGACACGGCGGCATCCTCCTATGTGCCGCCGTACCAGATTACAGGGTGTAGGGTCGTCGTTCATTTTAGATAGACGAAAGGAAACGGCGGCTCTGATTTTTTCAAAGCCACCGTTGCAAAGTGCATAACAATATAGTCGCTGTACGATGGCTTTTTTTCTTTTGCCATCGTGCGGCAACTTTTTCACTTTTCTTTTATCTTAACAGGCAATCCTCACAGAAATGTCACGGACATACTCCATTTCGACAAAATAACAAGCTGAAATCTCACCAATCTGTGAGATTTCAAATTTTTTGAGGAAAGCCGAGAGGAAATGCCTCCTCCCGGCTTTCAATAGGTTTATGATTATCTATTGTAGCAATCTCTGTCGTTACTCCGAAGTCCTCAGCCGCTCCACCACAGTTCCCTTGTTAAAGAAGTGGAGAACGATCAGCGGAATAACCGCAGCCAGCAGCAGATAAAGCACACCAATGACCAGAACCGGAACCAATGTAATATTCAGAGTAAAGAACCACATGGAAGGGCCATTCAATGCGCTCTTTAGCACTGTGACTGCCAGGATCGCTGCGACTGCTCCGCCGATAATGTCCGCACCTACGGCATAGTAGATGCCCTCATAGACCGTCAAGCGGCGAAGCTGCTTGCCGGTCATACCGATGCTCTGCATGGTAGCAAACTCATGGCGGCGGGTGATGATGTTGGTAATAATCATGTTGGCAAAGTTAATCAGTCCTGCAAAGGCCATGATGCAACCAATCAGACCGCCGATAACCAGGATCATGCTGCGGACCGAATCAAGCTGCTCTTTCAACAGCTTGGTGGAAGTATAGGCAACCGAAGTATTTTCACTCACATAGCTGCTCAAAAATTCTTCCATCTGCGGCTGCAAGGCTTCATCCACATTGAATCCATAAGTCAGCAGCGTGGGAGCGTCATAGATTTCCTTAAATACAGTGTCCGGCAGATATACAAAAGGAGCATCAGCAGCGATGTGCGCCTGGGCGGTGGTACCTGTCGGCGTTTCGGTTTCTGTTCCCACGAGAATCGCTTTTGCAAGGATGGTGCTGGTTTTGACCAGTTCCCCATCCTTGTAGAAGGAAATGCTCTCTCCAACCTGTAACTGATCGGTCAGCGGAGTGTTCCTTGGTTCCTCTGTCAGTTTGTCCATGGGGCAGCCAATAATGACATATTCTCCGGTAGCCATTTTCTGCGTTAGGGTTTCAGCATCTTTTTCGCCTTCAAAAATACGCATATCAGCCCAGAAATTTTCGGAGGCTCCCATCACATTACCAAAATAGCGCCTTTCGGTATCAGAACTTGTGTACAGGCTATATCCCTGATAGCTTTGATTTACGACGCCTTCTTCCTCATGAAACAGCTCTATGCCGCTTAAATCTTCAAACCCATAGTCAACCAACACATTTCTATCGTCTTTTGTATTTCGATAGAGATAGCGTTCATCCTCAACTCCGGGCTGTCCGGCAATCAGATCCACTGCCTGCTGTGAGAGCGTATCTTCATGGTGCTGAACGCTTTCCATTACATTAAATGCGGCGGAGTTATAGACATTAAAATCTGTTCTGGTGACACGGTTTACCCACTTTTCTTCATCAAGGCTTTGCGTCACAATGATGATAGAGTTAAACAGGACGATGCACAGAAGCAGGGAAATAATGATAAACGCTGAACGCCGACGGTTGCGCCCTAAGTTGGAAAAGGCCATACGGGACAGCTTTACCCCATTGGTACGCTTGGCACTTCTCTTTTTATAGACATTCTGCTCGGTGTAGCGGATTGCCTCCAGAGGAGAAATCTTTGCCGCCTTTTTTGCAGGCTTCCGGGTGCTGATAAACACGGTCAGGATTGTAAAGAGGGCGGCAATAACAAAGATCAGAGGCGAGGTCGATACGGATGTACCCACCATAGAGTATTCAAGGTTAATGATCTCTGTCACGATAGGAAGCAGCACCCAACCGGCAAAGAAACCGGCGATCAGACCAATAGGCAGTCCGATCAGCGTGAGCCAGACCGCCTGACGGTTCACAATGCCCTTGATCTGCCGTGTGGAAGTGCCAATCGTCCGCAGCAGGCCGTATTGACGAACATCCTGCATCACAGAAATATCAAAGATATTGTAGATCAGCAGGTATCCGCACACGACAAACATCAAGATAAATACAACGGCAAACACGATGGACTCTGATGAGGTCAATCCCTGGGACATTTGATTTTCAGAGGCGAGAATGAAATTGTCTGCGCCCATATCCTCTGGATTGCCGCCAATGGAGTAAACGAACTCATTCAACTGCTGCTGAACATTTGCTTTATTCTTCAGCACGACATCGGAAAAAGTAACGCCGGACATTTCATGGTCTACCGCATAAGTGTTCTGGACCACATCGGGGTTTTCCTTTATAAACTGCTCTGAAACAGTCGCAACGCTCACAGAGTCATTGCTTGCTTCCCACCAGCCGGAAAGCACCATATCATAATGATAAGTTTTCCCCCGCAGTTCAAATTCCAGCGGAACCTCTGCGCCGATCTCAGGTTCTACACCCAGCGCCTTCAGCGCCAGATCCGTGGTGGCGATCTCATTCGCTTTCTCCGGTGCCGCTCCGTGAGTAGGCACACAGAAGGTCAGCTCCTGCTGCACACTGTCCGCATAATTAATCTCAATGGAATGGCTGGAAGTATTGCTTGCATAGCCAATGATACGCCGGTGGCCTGCCTGCTCCACAAAATCGCTGTTTACAAGCTGCTCGTACTGTTCCTCCGTCATATATCCTAAAGTGCCATCCGCCTTGCTGCCTTTCTGCATTTGCAGAGAGAGCTGGATGGAGGACGCCATATTGAACGCCAGGGAAGTGATAGAGGTAAATAGGAAAGCAGTAAGGATAATTGCCAACAGTGCAGCCAGATTGCGGACCTTATTCTTCTTAAAATAGCGTTTGGATAGCTTGGTAATCACTTTGGAATTATTGTTGCCAAATAAAATATCATTCATGTTGTTCACCACCTTTGCCTTTATTCATTTACCCGAAGCCGTTCTACGACACTTCGACTGTTAAAGAGCCGGAGTGCGACAACGGGAACGATAAACGCCAGTGCCAGAAAGAGAACCAGCATAACCAATGCAGGGAGCAGGGTCATCTGGAATGTCATCATATTGTATTGTGCGTCTACCAGTACCTTTACCAAGGTTAACCCCAAGAATCCAGATGCAGCTACTCCAACGATTCCAGCCCGAAGCACATAAGAAAGACTTTCCAATATCACCATTTTCCGAAGCTGTTGGTTGGTCATACCGATGCTCTGCATAGTAGCAAACTCATGGCGGCGGGTAATGATGTTGGTCATAACCAGATTGATGAAGTTGATCAGACCAACCAGGGCAAATACTGTACCAATCATTCCACCGATCAGTAGGGTCACATTTTTGATACTGGTTATAGTGGCCCGTAAACTTCTGGTAGATATATACCCAACATCATCCTTTTGTGATAGATAATTTTCCATATCCTGCCGATATTCCTCTTCAACATCAAACAACAGAGCATATAAAGTTGGGTCCTTATAAATTTCTTTGAAATGTTCCTCCGGCATATAGATCAATGGCATACCAACATCTGAAATCATAGTTTTTCCAAATATATTCACACTGACTTCTGTCTTTGTAATAGCCGCTTTGGCTATGATAGGGCATTTCTCTGTTGGCACTCCGTTTTCATAAAACTGAATCGTATCTCCGACTGACAGCCCTGCATACATACTACTGTCAGTGCCGCCTGTTATCTCGCCACGATCATCATATATGGCAACTAAAATGACGCCATTTTCATTCCGCAACTTTTTCTTCAAGATTTCCAGATTTGTTTCTCCCTCTACAATATCCATCTTATCTAGTAAACTTTCAGAGAAACCAAACACATTTCCTAAAGGCAGGTCATCCGGAGTTAAGGCTGTGAAATCTGTCATTTCTCCATTTTGATGCATCCCCAAATTGATATTGTCAGGGAAAGCGTAGCTATACCGATTTGTATTATCTACGGAATACGGAACTCCCCAATCACAGGCAATATGAGCATCTTCATAAGTATTGCGATACAGTTTTGCCTCATGAGTGATTCCAGATCTCTCCTCAATATCAGCTATTATCTGATCTGACAGCCCACTATCGTGTCTCATGAATCCATCGCCAGTTGCACTATCGGGATTATAAACCGCAAAGTCACTTCTGGTCTGTGATTTGATAAAAACATTTTCATCAAAGCTGCCTGTAAAAATAAAAACAGAGTTCAATAAAACAATACTTAAAGTCAGCGATACAACAATGAACACAGTTCGGCGTTTATTTCTGGTTGTATTGGCAGTTGCCATACGGGAAATAACAGAACCGCGGTGAGAAGTTTTTCTTTTTACAGAAAAATGCTCGTGTTCTACATAGCGTACCGCTTCAATAGGAGAAACGCGGGATGCTTTTTTCACAGATTTTCGCGTACTAATAAACACAGTAATGCCGGAAAACAAAATGGAAATGATAACGATGGCAAGGTATGGAAGAGAACCAACCTCAATATTTCTGGCACCGTAATCAAATGCGAATACCTCAATAGCAGCAGGAAGAACGCCCCGCCCAACCAGAAGTCCCACAAGCAGCCCCACTGGTGTTCCGATCAGGAATAGGTACAATGCCTGCCAGTTGACCAAGCACTTGACCTGTTTGGAAGTTGTTCCCACAGTCCGCAGCAGGCCATACTGCCGAATATCGTTGGTAACTGCAATCTCAAACACATTGTAGATCAGCAGATACCCACAGAACATGAACAGAATACCAAATACAATCGTTGCAAGAACAACAAACATATTGCTGTCATCTGAAAAATCCATATATGTACTGACACGCACAAAGTTATCGGCATTCACATCGTCAGGATTGCCACCAATGTTGCGAACCAATTCTCCGACTCGTTCCTTTGCCATTTCAGTATCTTTCATAATGGCATCTGCGGTATATGCTCCGCCACCATTTCGATCTTCGGGAAAAGTATTGAAGATCTCAGAGTATTCAGAGACAAATGCATCTGACACAATGACGAATCCAACTCCGTCTCTGGAGGTATCATAGATACCGGATACCACCATATCAAAATGGTATTCCTGCCCGTCAACCTTAAATTCAACTGGAAGTTTGGCACCCACTTTTTCTTCGATTTCCAAATCCTTTAGTACATTGGCCGTTACTAAAACTTCATTTGCAGCTTTCGGAGCAGAACCTGTGTGTGGGATGATAAAACGAAGTTCCTGCATAGTCGAATCAGCATAATCAATTTCTACCGGAAGACGATTGGTATTGGTCATTCTTTGAACTGGTCTCCAGCATCCGACTGACTCAAACATGGAATCACTTTTTAACTTTTCAAATTGTTCCTCCGTCATAAACTGGATTACGGTATCTGCCTGCGTACCAAGTAGCTTCTTTTGGCTGTATTCCATCGTACCTTTTGCTCCAAGGCCAATCGTCAGCACAGATGTAAAGAGAAAAGTTGTCAAAGCAATCGCAATCACAGCAATCACATTCCGCATTTTGTTGCTGCGAAAACTACGGTTTGCCAGCTTTTTGATAACAGCCTTGTTGTTATTGCCAAATAGAATGTCATTCATAGTCCCGCCCCCTTTACTGCACGATCTTACCATCCTCGATCCGAATGATGCGGTCGGCAAGCTGGGCAATCTCATTATTATGGGTAATCATAACAAGGGTCTGTTTGAATTTATAGCTACTTGTTTTCATAAGACTTAATACATCTACACTCGTTTTACTGTCCAGGTTGCCGGTAGGCTCGTCTGCCAGCACAATCGTTGGACGGGCAGCCAATGCACGAGCGATTGCTACTCTTTGCTGCTGGCCGCCGGAAAGATTGTTGGGCATACTGTTCATTTTATCTTTCAGCCCTAAAAATCCTACTACTTCGTTTAAGAAGTTAGTATCCACTCTGCCTCCGTCCAGCTCCACAGGCAGCACAATGTTTTCAAAGACATTCAGCACCGGCACCAGATTGTAGTTCTGGAAGATGAAGCCGATCTTTCGTCTGCGGAAGATAGTAAGCTGCTCGTCTTTCAATGTAGAGAGGTCGCGCCCATCCACAATGACCTTGCCGGAGGTAGGCACATCCAGTCCGCCGATCATGTTTAGCAGAGTGGATTTTCCGCTACCGGAGGTTCCAACAATCGCTACAAATTCCCCCTGCTCAACAGAGAGGTTCACACCATCCAGGGCCTTTGTGATATTCGGCTTTGTGCCGTAGTATTTTTTCAGTTCAGTCGTTTGCAAAATGCTCATAGAGAACACCATCCTTTCTTTAACTTAGACCCATTGTAACGAACAAACCTCACAGAAATGTCACGAGCCACAAAAAATTTCCGCTAAATTCGGCCCCAAATGTCACAAGTTCGTGACATTTGAAAAACCGGGAGAAAAATCCCCCGGTTTTCCGCGTCCCACAGCCACATACGACGGCGCAGGAAGTATTCACTTGATATGGCTGTGCCTGTTATTCATTTACCCGAAGCCGCTCTACAACACTCCGATTGTTAAGGAGTCGGAGTGCAACAACCGGAACGATAAACGCCAGTACCAGAAAGAGAACCAGCATAATCAGCGCAGGCAGCAAGGTTATCTGGAATGTCATCATCATACTGGTAGGACCATTTTCTACAAATGCTCTTAGCAATGTCATGCCAAGTGTCGCCGCAACTAGTGTGCCGACAATCCCAGCCAGCAGCACATAAGAGAAGCTTTCCGAAATCATCATTTTTCGGAGCTGCCGGTTCGTCATACCAATGCTTTGCATGGTGGCAAACTCATGACGGCGGGTAACGATATTGGTCATAACCAGATTGATGAAGTTGATCAGGCCCACCAAAGCAAATACAGCACCTATCATTCCACCAACCAGCAGGACAACATTTTTCATGCCTAAAACATCAGCTTTCAGCGTTGAAATAGAGTTATAGGAAACATCGGTGTCCCGCATCAGATAGTTCTCCATATCCTGCTGATACTGTTCCTCTACATCAAAGAGGAAACCATACAAGGTAGGAGTTTCATAAATTTCTTTGAACTTATTTTCTGACATATAGATCTTTGGTCCACCAACATCTGTTGCAATATTATCGCCACCGCCAGTCAAGGTCATTTCATTGCTCGTAACAGCAGCCTTTGCAATCACTGTAAACGCCTCGGTTGGAACTCCATTTTCATAAAATTGAATAGTGTCTCCAACCGACAGTCCAAAATAATAGACATTATCCGCACCACCGCTTAAGTTTCCCTTATCGTTATAGTGGCTTACTAAAATTACATTGTTGCCATTCCAGAGTTTTTCTTTCAGGACAGACACATCGCGTTCGCCCTCAATAATGTCCATCTTGTTCAGGAGATTTTCAGAGAAGCCATACACATTTCCAAGCGGAAGGTTATCCGCAGTCAACGCAGCATAATCCCCTCCATACTCAATCCAGCCGAGATTTAATGAATCAGGAAGTACATAGGCATATTTATCCCTATTATCAATCGAGAAAGAAGACCCCCAATCACAGGCAATATGATCATCCTCAAAAGTGTTACGGTATAGGCGGACTTCGTTCATTACACCTGGCTGCTGTTCAATTTCCTCTACCGATTTTTCTGAAACAGTACAGCTGTGTCCAAATTCATCTCCCCATGCGGCTTGAATGTCCGGGTTGTAAACCGCAAAGTCACTTTTGGTATGGGTTTTGATATAAACATCTTCATCAAAGCTGCCGCTGAAGATAAATACCGAGTTCAGAAGGACGATGCTCAAAGTCAGGGAAATCACAATAAAGACTGTCCGGCGCTTATTGCGCTGAAGATTTGCCTTCGCCATGCGGGGAATAACTGCCCCGGAAATTGTCTTTTTTCGCTTTATGGAAACAGTGTCCTGCTCTACATAGCGGATAGCCTCGATAGGTGACACACGGGAGGCTTTCTTCACCGACTTTCTGGTACTGATATAAACCGTAAGTCCTGAGAATAGGATCGCACCTACGATAATACCCAAATATGGAAGTGTGCTGACCTCAATGTTTTTACCACTATAATCGGCAGCAAACATCTGGAGTGCCGCAGGCAGAATACTGCGTCCGAGCAGGATGCCAAAAAGCAGGCCAAATGGTGTTCCAATCAGGAACAGGTACAGCGCCTGCCGGTTGACCAAACGCTTGATCTGCTGGGAAGTAGTCCCCACCGTCCGTAGCAGGCCATACTGCCGAATATCGTTGGTAACTGCAATCTCGAATACATTGTAGATCAGCAGATACCCACAGAACATGAATAGGACGCCAAATACACCTGCTACCAGCCACATGATAGAGCCGCCGCTGTTGTTGGAGAGGATAGTGTTGGGGGCTATACGGATATAATTCTCAGCACTTCTATCGTCTGGATTGCCGCCAATGCTGCGAACAAACTCCGAGATGCGCTCCTTTACCATGGAGCTATCCCGCATAATCACATCAGCATCATAAATGCCACATCCCTCACGCCCTTGGGCAATTTCGCTCATCATCTCTGGATTTTCTTCCATGAAGGCTTTGGAAACAATGACTGATTCCGATTTTTCATTTGGTGTGTCGTAAATACCAGATACAATCATATCAAAATGATACATCTGGCCGCTTTGACGATTCTTAAATTCGATAGGAATTTCTGCCCCGATTTTTTCTTCGATGTTCAGATCCTTCAGTATATTGGCAGAAACCAAAACCTCATTTGCTTTTTGGGGCGCAGAACCTGTGCGCGGTGTCTGCATCCGAAGCTCCAACTGAGACTGATCGGCGTAATCAATTTCCGCAAATATTCGGTTGGTGTTGGTCATGATCTCAATGGGCACCCAACAGCCCACCTTTTCAAACATGGAGTTTTCTTTTAACTGCTGGAATTGTTCTTCGGAAAGACCCTGTACCAGCGCATCCGCACCAGTGCCGATCATCTTTGCCATGTTGTATTCCAGCGTTCCCTTGGCTCCCATACCAATGGTCAGGACTGCCGTAAAGAGAAAGGTTGTCAGGGCAATCGCAATGACCGCAATTACATTCCGCATTTTGTTGCTGCGGAAGCTGCGGTTCGCCAGCTTTTTGATGACAGCCTTGTTGTTATTGCCAAATAGAATGTCATTCATAGTCGCGTCCCCCTTTTACTGCACGATCTTACCATCCTCGATCCGAATGATACGGTCAGCAAGCTGGGCGATCTCACTGTTATGGGTAATCATTACGAGAGTCTGGTGGAATTTCTGGCTGGTGGTTTTCAGAAGCCCCAGCACATCGGCGCTGGTCTTGCTGTCCAGATTGCCGGTGGGTTCATCAGCCAAAACAATAGCGGGCTTTGACACCAAGGCGCGGGCAATGGCTACGCGCTGCTGCTGGCCGCCGGAGAGGTTATTGGGCATATTGTTCAGCTTATCCTCAAGCCCCAGCATCTGAACAACTTCTTTCATAAACTTCTTGTCTACCTTGTTTCCGT
>ENA-OZEJ01000471-OZEJ01000471.1-human-gut-metagenome-genome-assembly--contig:-NODE-471-length-10043-cov-7.975170_pt1 | contig 10043 bp, 9 predicted proteins | sample MGYA00245067_ERZ653607 | MGnify/ENA primary metagenome ERZ653607 (study PRJEB26926, sample SAMN06164999) | human gut metagenome | biome: ENVO:00009003; feature: ENVO:2100002; material: ENVO:00002003...
CGAGATCTAGTACGGTCTCGTGGGCTCGGAGATGTGTATAAGAGACAGGTCGATAATCTGTATGCAATTAGCAAAATGCTTCAAGTTCCTATGGATTCAATTGTTTGCGGAAATGCTGGAAGAACAAAAAGTCAAATGGATGCATGTCTTACGGATCAGGAGAGAAGAGTTTATACCTACTATAAGAAAATGAGAGAATTAAAAGCAGCATAATTTTTGAACTACAAGTTCAATGACATTACATGAATCCTCCCTTATCGGGACAAAGAAAATGCGTAGACTGGCAGAAGATAACAGAGGAAGATTTGCGGTATTCAGCGGAAACAGGTATCTGATTATCCGCCCGCAGTTTGAAAAATTTATCAGTGCTTCTTCGGAGATATAATTCCGTTTGTCTGCCGAAAGTAGTTGATATTATCAGCGTTCAGAGTGATATATAGTATGACCTCGAAAACCTGTGAAAACAGCCACTTTTGGCAGAAAGGAAGTACTTTTATGGCAAGACCAAGTTTAGCAGAAAAAGATATTTTAAATCCTTCTGAGGCAATTGAATATTTTGTTCTGAGCCGGAGAAAATTTTATGATTTATTGAATAATACGGATGGGGAAGATTTTCTAGCATATTACGGAGAACGCAAGCTGATTCTTCGTGTAGCCTTTGAAAGGTATCTGCGTAACCATCCAGAACTAAGGAGGCGGGTATAATGGCAAAGGCAGGAAGAGGACAGACAAGGCGGGACTCCAAACGCAGAGTATTAAGACCGGGAGAAAGCATAAGAGCAGACGGAAAATATCAATATAAATATCATATTGATGGAAAACCACATTTTGTATACAGTTGGAAACTGGAGCCTACGGACAAACTTCCAAAGGGCAAGAAATCATGCCTTTCCCTTCGTGAATTGGAAAAACAGGTAAATACAGATTTGGATTTGCTTGTAAATATCGTGGACGGACAGATGACAGTCTGTGAACTGGTAGACCGATATTTGAAAACAAAGACCGGAGTAAGGCAAAGCACGAAACAGGGATATGTTACAGTACAGAGATTACTTGCAAAGGAAGCATTTGGCAAAAAGACGATACGAAGTGTGAAAACTTCCGATGCAAAGCTGTTTCTTATCAAATTGCAGCAGGAAGATGGCAAAAGCTACAGTTCCATTCATACCATCCGTGGAGTGTTGCGACCAGCCTTTCAGATGGCGGTGGATGATGACATTCTGGTAAAGAATCCATTCGGATTTCAACTTGCCGGAGTATTGGTAAATGATGCAGTTACAAGAGAGGCAATCACAAAAGACCAGATGAGAAAATTCCTAAAGTTTGTGCATGACGATGTGGTGTACTGTAAATATTATGAGGTAGTGTACATACTCTTTCATACAGGAATGCGAATATCGGAATTTTGTGGTCTGACACTAAAGGATATTGATCTTGAGAAAAGGACAGTGAATATTGACCATCAGTTGCAGAGAACGGCAGATATGCGATATATCATCGAAACTACAAAGACGGATGCAGGAACAAGAGTGCTACCAATCACAGAGGATGTGGCACAGATGTTTCAGGCAATTATCGAGGATAGAAATGCACCGAAAGTGGAGAAAACCCATAGATGGATATAGCGGATTCCTGTTTTACGATGATAATGGAAGGCCACTTGTTGCGATGCATTGGCAACACCGCTTTAATCATATGGTCGGCAGATACAATGACATTTACCGAGTACAGATGCCGAACATTACACCTCATGTATGCCGACATACCTATTGCTCGAATATGGCGAAATCGGGAATGAATCCTAAGACGCTACAGTACCTTATGGGGCATAGTGATATAGGGGTTACGCTTAACACCTATACGCATCTGGGCCTTGAGGATGCGGAGGATGAATTGAAGCGGCTGGAGGACCTGCAGAATGCCAAAAAGGAACTAGAACGGACACAAGGGGAGAAGCCGGTGTCGCAGAGGATGTTTAAAGCAATATAAAAGTTTTGAAAGAAAGAGAGAGGAGCTTGGCTTCGCTTTTCTACGGAGGATTGTATAAATGAAAAAATTATTTCAATTGAAAATATGAGGTAATAATGCTATACTTATTTAAGTGTATTGTTGCCTAAAAGAAGAAAATATTAGGTATCAGGCTGGGCGAAATGCTCAGCTTTTTTGTATTAAAGCAAAGTTGGGATGTGGATAAATGAACAGAGAAGAGATAGTACAGGCTGTACAAAGCTATATAAGGAATGAAAATGAAAAATATGCATTGTTAATAAATGGTGCATGGGGAAGTGGAAAGACTTTTTTGTATGAGAACTATTTATGTGATGCAATATCAGATATAGAAGTTGGAAAAAATGAGAGAAAGAAGAATGTTTATATCTCATTATATGGGATTTCTACAATTGAGACATTATCAAAACAATTGATGACAAATTATCTTGTATATGTAAAAGCAAATGGAAATGAAATAGTAAAGAAAGGTGCAAAACCAGTAGCGGGTTTTTTAGGCATTGTAAGTAAAGCATTTTCGTTTTCAATAGGATCATTTTCTGCTGATTTTGGAGATGTTTTGAAAGACATTTCAGGCTTATTAGAAGCAAAAAATATGGTTGTATGTTTTGATGACTTAGAAAGGTGCACCATACCAATCAACGAATTTTTTGGTTACGTAAACAATCTAATTGAACATTGCAATTGTAAAGTCTTGATTTTGGCAGATGAAAACAATATTGGAAAAGTATTTGCAAATACAAACATTGAACAGAAATATCAAACAATATTAACGGGTGATAGAAAGGTTATTCAAGATCAATCAGAAGAGAATAAGAAAAAGAATAATATTGATAAAAATTTGATTACGATTCGACAATTAAAAGAACTAAATGAAAGATTGTATTCGGAAAATTTTATCTATCGTGATATAAAAGAGAAAGTTATTGGAAAGACATGCAATTATTATCCGGAAATAAAAGAAAATTTAGTGGAACTTATTTCTGGAACAGATAAACATAAAGGATGTGTTGGTGAAGGTGATTATAAAGAATTTTTAGTATGCCATATGGATGCTATATTATCGGCATTTAGTGAAGTAGATAATAGAAACTTGAGAATTATTATTGCTTGGCTAGATATGTTTAGAGGTATTTTTGTAATGACAAATAGAAATATGAAGTCTTCCCAATATTATGAGAATATCATCTCTGATTTTTTAAGATATAGTATTTGGGCAGTAGTTTCAAATAGAAAAAATAAAAAGATTATAAAAAGTGCATATTATGGGAATTTTGATTATGTTTATTTTGAAGGGCATGAATACACGCATACAATTAGATATTATTTTATTGATAAGTACATAAGAAGTGATTATCTTGATGAAGCAGATTTGGTGAGCTCTGCAAGGAGTATTGAGGCGCGATGTGAACGCGAAAAAATATATAATAAGGAACAAATACAGTCTACAGGAGTAGCATACTCAGAATTAAGAAATTGGAGGTATATGGATGATGATCTAATAAGGGATGGCATTCAAAGAATGATTGTTGAGTTGAAAGAGAACAAATATGCATATCCTGTTTATTCAAATATTATAGAGTTGCTTCTTCTTTTTAGCAAAATGGGATTATATGAAGGAGATTTATCCGAGGTTCAAACAATAATGTTATCACTTGTAGAAAATGATATGCGTGTTCAAGACGAAAACAGGAGTCCAATTTCTTTTAGAGATGAGGACGCAAAACATAAATATTTAGAAGTGTATCAACCCATAGCTGAGAGTCGAAAAAAAAGAAATGAAATACTAGACAAAGGAAAAATAGAAGAAGAAAACATTTATGATAATGCAGAAGCATTTTTACAACATTGTCACAAGAGAGAAGAATATTATTGTACTCATAAATCATTTATGGAATACATAGATGTAGAAAAGCTAATAAAGTTAATAAATTGTAGTAAATTAGAGGGTGTTTATAAAATAGCAGATGCATTCGATACAATTTATTATATGGGTAATGTAAGAGATTTTTATATGAATGACATTGATGGATTGAAATTGTTGAAAGAAAGATTAAAAAAAGTAGATTCTAAGGGTATTACAAGGAAATGTGCCATAGAATATTTAATTTCGAAAATTGATAAAATACTTGTAGGATTAGGAGTAGGAGATGAAAATGAATAGTTATGGCGAAAGGGCTGTTGTTAGGGAATGGAATCAATTCGCGTTTATGTATAAATGATTTATCTGTTGAATGTATAGCTGAAAGATTTAAAAAGAATGTATTAGTTTATTCAGTCATTATTAATAATATTTTTGGAGTACAAATAGCAGAAGATTTTTTGAAGAACTCAGAGATATCAGTGTCTAAGTTGGGAATAGAGACATTAGCAGGAATTTTGTACAAGTATATAAAAGGAAACAAAAATAATGTTTGGACAGATAATGATGAGTATAGATTACAAGACTTAATTACATGTATTTGTATAACCTCCATTTTCTATGATGAGAACGGAAAAATTGGACAAGTATATGATAAAAGCAAGATGCCTTTGATGGAAGATTATGATTATATATTTACACTAAACTATATTGAATTTTGGGATGATGAACATAGATGCATTCATTTACATGGAAAAATTGACTTATCAAAACTTTGTGACAAGAAGGCTTCAATACTTGTTAGTGCAGGCGGGATGAATTATAAGGAATATGCAAAGGCTGTTGACAATATTCGGAAAACAAATAGTGTAATAGAGTTTTATCCTAATGATATTGTATTTGCACCAAGTGAAGTGGAAAAAGACAAACTGGTTTGTGTAACAGGAATATCTCCGTCTAATAGATTATATCCAGCGGATGATTTGTTTTTATATAGAGCAAAAGAATTATATGCAGACCTAGATTTGGTTGATGAACTTGATGTTTTTGGAATGTCTCCATTTGGAGACGAGAGTATTATTGAAAAGATAAATGAAAAAAATTTGATTCGTATTTTTGTTTATAATAAAAATGAAAATGATGAGACAAAAGTATGGGAAAGTAAGTTGAAATGTAAATATGAATTGTTGGAGTCTGATGATATGAAGTAGTAACCCCACCCGCTTTTTACTCCGTTTCTACTACTTTTGCTGTACACATCTTGCAATATTTTGCTAAGTTTTGCATTTTCTGTACAGAAATGACCGATACATAAAGAAGAATTTACACCGCGCAAATCGCTGCAAATGGCAGCAGGACAGCGTATTTTGAAAGGAGATAGAGGTTTGATAAAAATATTATTCATCTGCCACGGCAGTGTTTAAGGGACGGGGCAAAAGCCTTGAGTTTATTGGGTTTCTTGGATGGAAACGTAGAATTTACACCTTATTTACACCTTTGGAAGATCGGATTGGTAATCAAGACGTAGGGAAAACTTACGTCTTTTTTGATTGAAGGAAAAAGGCGTTACGTATCGGCTAAAAAGAATAACGTATCGGCTAAAAATAATAGTATTTTTGCCGATAATATGATATACTAAGTAATAGATTAGTACGTTTTTGATTTATGACGGAGGATAGCAGATGAAACATCTTTCAGTTACTGAAATAGCAAAAAAATGGAATATATCAGAGCGAAGTGTTAGAAATTATTGTGCTCATGGACGAGTGGATGGTGCTTTTCTTATAGGCAAGACGTGGAGAATTCCCGAAAATGCAGAAAAGCCGGAGCGTTCCAATAAAAAGAAAGAGCAGCCAATTACATTGCTGGATATTCTGCAGGAGCAGAAAGCAAGTAAATACTCTGGTGGGATTTATCATAAGACACAGATTGATTTAACATATAACTCCAATCATATTGAAGGCAGCCGCCTGACCCATGATCAGACCAGATATATCTTTGAAACCAACACCATCGGTGTAGAAAAAGATGTGCTGAATGTGGACGATGTGATTGAAACAGCAAATCACTTCCGCTGTATTGATATGATTATTGATAATGCAAAGGCAGTTCTGACAGAGAAGTTTATCAAAGAACTTCATCTGATCTTGAAGAGCGGTACTAGTGATTCCAGAAAAGATTGGTTTGCAGTAGGCGATTATAAAAAGATACCGAATGAAGTCGGTGGTATGGATACAGCACTTCCGGAAGAAGTTGCCGATAAAATGAAAACTCTGCTGACAGAGTACAACGGAAAAGAAGAAAAGAATTTTGAGGATATTCTGGATTTCCATGTGAAGTTTGAACGTATTCATCCATTCCAGGACGGCAACGGTCGTGTGGGCAGATTAATTATGTTTAAGGAATGCCTGAAATATAATATCGTTCCGTTTATCATCGAGGATAATCTGAAGATGTTCTATTATCGTGGATTGAAAGAATGGAACAATGAAAAAGGATATCTGACTGATACCTGCCTGACCGCACAGGACAAGTATAAGGCGTATTTGGATTATTTTAGAATTGCATATTAAACGTGATTCAAAGTGAAAAATTTGTGCTTTGAGAAAAAATAATGATATACATTTCAAAGACGGGAGTAAATACATGTTCTATAAAATGATAGAAAATAAGTGTACACAATGGTATGAATCAGAACGGTGTACGGTTAAAAACTTAATTGAATATATAGAGAAAACAGGGCAGATGCGTGATGCTCAGATTGAGGCTATTAAGGTATATCTGTTTCTAAAAATTGCCTGTGAATGTAAGCCGTTGACACAGCTGTTTAGACAGGGATTCTTTAATTCTATTGATTTGAATGAGATAGAATTGTCAAAATCCACTCGTGAATATTTGTTTCAGAATCCAGCGGCAGCGACATTGTTTGAATATGCATGTTTGACAAATGATAAAGGTGAACAGGTATCTGAAAAACTGGAAAAACAGATAAAGAAAGATCCAACGGGAATTGATTATAATGAATTCTTTCGTAATGCGTTTTATGGTGTTTCCTATACGGATTATCTGTTTAGCCTTCCTATGGGTGCAGGTAAAACGTATTTGATGGCGGCATTTATTTACTTGGATTTATATTTTGCTTATAACGAGCCAACAAATCCGTTATTTGCACATAACTTTATCATATTTGCACCATCAGGTTTGAAATCATCAGTGGTTCCAAGTCTTAAAACAATACAAAACTTTAATCCATCATGGATTCTTCCGGAGCCGGCAGCAACAGACATCAAGAGGATGATTTCTTTTGAAGTGTTGGATCAAAGCAAAACTGCAAAAAAATCAAATAAGACAAAAAATCCAAATGTTCAGAAAATCGCTAATCATCAGCCGCTTTCTGAGTTGTTTGGTCTTGTTGCTGTTACTAATGCGGAAAAAGTAATTCTTGAGCGTATTCAGGAAAAACAGGGACAGATAAATATGTTTGAAGAAAGCGAGGACGATAAAGACCGACAGGCAAATGAACTTCGTAATTTAATTGGTAAGTTACCATCATTGTCTATCTTTATTGATGATGAGCGCGTTATAATAAGGACAAAGTTAGAGAAACCCAGTAAAATCAAGGGGTTAGCACTAATTTAGTCCTTATTTTTATACCATTTTATCGGTAGATAAGGCAGCGCTGACAAATCAAACCGAAATCCAAACATTGCATCAACAATTCAGGAGTCATGACCTGAGTGTGGTTCGTGCATCCAAGTGAGGTGACAATTTAATAGATTCTATTTAGGTAGGACTAAATTAGCATTTAACACGGAGATATTCCGTTTGGCTGATATAGTCCTACTTTTTATTTTGAAAGGAAGAGATTGTATGAGTAAAGTGCTAATTGAAGTCCTCGTAATAATTCTTATTGCAGGCAGTTATTTGATTCTGTATTCAGCAGTTAGAGTATCAGCTATCAAAAAGGTGGAAGCCGGAAAGAAGCTTGCCAAGAAAACAGCAAAAGAAACTGCTAAGACCGTTGCAAAGGAGGCATCCAAAGAGACTGCCAAGGCAGCGGCAAAGGAAGGTGCAAAAGTAGCAGCAAAAGTTGGAACTACTGTTGCAGGAACAGCAGCCGGAGCAGAGACAGGTCCGTATGCTCCTCTGATTGGTATTGCTGTGGGTAAGGCGGTTGGAGATAAGATTGATAAGATGGATGCCCAGAGAAACAGCAGAAACCGAAAGATCAAGTTCTTTCTTGATAAGATGAAAGCAGAGGGCGAACAGCAGGACAGTTTTGCAAAGCTGGTTAAAGATTTGTTTGTCAACAAAATGGCACTACCAATAAAAAAGATTATGGTTGCAGTAGGAGGATTTTTATTGGTGCTTGTATTACTAATTGCGGTAACAGTTCTTCCGGTAGTAGCAGTAATTGCTATTCTCTACAACTCGCCATTTGCTTTTTTCCTCCCACCGCTGGAGTCGGGGGATACGGTCACTACGGTAGCAAGTGCCTATGTCTCGGAGTTTAACAGAGACATTAACACTCTGGCAAATGAACACACGGGATATGATACCGGGCAGATTGTGTATGTGGATTTTGAAGGGGAAAGTGCAGGAACAGAACTATTATACGTTATTACAGAATTGTATCTGCAAATCTGTGGAGACTTTAGATACCAAGAGCATATACAAAGCATTTGTAAAAAATGGATTGATGGACAGACTCCAATGGAAATTAACAACAAAGAAACTATTGGAATTGCAGAAGTAGAATCATTATGTAATAAAAGAATCTCATATGAAATGAATTTTCTTATCGGCAATATCTGTGATCTGATAGAAGTTGACGGAGAAAATGAGGAGCAAGTTGATCAAAGGAACATCTTGACATTGTTACAAAAGAAAGTAAAATATGGCGTTCCCAATATGACAGCAATTTCTATTTGTGAGAGTGTTTTTAATGATCGTCTATTAGCTATAGAATTAGCTCAAATTTTATCTGATGCGAATATTGGAACGGATAAGATACTTAATATGTTGAAAGCTCATAGTGAAGAAATCTTTAGTTGTCTTGATTCGTATCCGGAATATTTCAAGGATAGATTATCTGTGTTGATGAAATAAAGGTAGCATACTGTATTTACAGATTGCTGAATGTGCATTAAAAATAGATATTTCTTTTACACAAGAAATTAGAAATAGCAGATCTGTCAATTTGGTGAGGATGACACTTGGGTACAATGTCCATCAGATATTCCAAAAGATTAAGTATTAAAACAAGTGAACTTCCGGCGAAAGAGTGTATAATCGTACAATTTAAACGAAAAAAGCCTCATGATCATGAACGAAAAAGAAAGCATAATTTATTAGGCTATAGAATGGCTTATGTGAATTGAATGATGACTGATGATTCTGGTGTCGAAAGTAAAAATAATGCAATGACATTATGGATAAATACATGTTGTCTTCCATAAAATCAATTCTATGTTAAAAACATACAGTCTAGACAGCTACTTTTTAAGCTATCATTTGAAAGACATACAATATATAGGCTCAAATGGCGAAAGTGCCCATTTGGGCCTATTATTGTATGAATTCATGTGTTACAACCAGAGCAAGATCCACCCGTGTATTACAGTATTGTCATTTTGACAATATTGTATTACTTACGAGTGGCAGACTTGATGGGGATTACGTCCCCATACCCACGTGAAAATATAATTGCTGGCAATTACATTTTAGCAGATATGCAGGCATATCTGAATAAGCGTCATAGACAACAAAATAAGGAAATTTTGATAAGGCATTCACCTGGAATAGGTGAGTGTTTTTTGTTTTCAAATATTCAATTAACCGAAAAAATTAAAAAAATTTCATCAGGGGGCTGTAAAAATGCCTCTCAGCGTTTCGTTTTATGTAAGGGTATTTTGGACAGGAAAAATTTAAAAAATTTTTATCAAGAACCTGTATTTATGCCCTTCATCTTTTGAATATGTGTAAGGACATTTTTTGAGCCGGCATAAAAATGATTTTTACAACAGTTAGAAACAGAAACGAGGCGAGAAAAGAATGAAATATGAATACATGAAGGAGTCTGAGCAGATGCTTCAGTACTTCCAGTTTCCGAAGTTTTTGCTAAAACTGCGAATTTCTCAAACTGCAAAATTTCTTTATATGGTTTTGTATGACC